>Ga0209605_1000112_pt1 | contig 114290 bp, 105 predicted proteins | sample AD_UKC035_MetaG_FD_184408 | JGI IMG/M metagenome (GOLD analysis project Ga0209605, IMG submission 184408) | Active sludge microbial communities of municipal wastewater-treating anaerobic digesters from USA - AD_UKC035_MetaG (SPAdes) (version 2) | ecosystem: Engineered > Bioreactor > Anaerobic...
GTCGAGCAGCGAGCCGGCCAGGATCAGATGCCCGGTCGACGAGATCGGCAGGAACTCGGTCAGGCCCTCGACCACACCCATCACGGCGGCCTTGATCAGCAGCAGGGGATCCATCGCGCGCGCTCGTCTCGGGCCAGGGCCTTCGGGCAAAGCGGGGGATCATAGCGGCGTGCCTGCCACCGCCCTTCGCAGGACGGCGCGACACGGCTTGACCGCCACCGGCTCCCTCCCTAGAATACTGACTGACCAGTCAGTACTTGAACGCTCGTCGCCCGGATCCACCCCGATGGATGACCCACGCCCAGCGCGCCGGCGCCACAAGGAGATCCGCCCGCAGCAGCTTCTCGACGCCGCGCTGCCGCTGTTCGTCGAGAAGGGCTTTGCGGCCACGCGCGCCGAGGAAGTGGCGCGCCGCGCGGGCGTCTCCAAGGGCACGCTCTACCTCTACTACCCGAGCAAGGCAGAGCTCTTCAAGGCGGTCGTGCGGCACCATATCGCCGCCCTGATCGGCCAGGCCGGACAGATCGTCGCCAGCGCCGAAGGCGGCACCGGGGCGCTGCTGCGCCGCCTGCTCGAGCAGTGGTGGACGCGCATCGCCGCTTCCGAGGTCGGCGGACTGCACAAGGTGGTGCTGTCCGAGGTGCGCAACTTCCCCGAGATCGCGCAGTTCTACGTCGACGAGGTGGTGCAGCCCGCGCGCAGCCTCTTCGAGTCGCTGGTCCGGCGCGGCATCGGGCGCGGCGAGTTCCGTCCCGTCGACGTTTCCGCGACCGCCAATGCCCTGATGGCACCGATGATCTTCCTCCTGCTGCACGAGCACTCCTTTGCCGCCTGTCCGGTGCAAGGATTCGAACTCGACCCGGTCGCCGTCCTGGCGGCGCACATCGACCTCGTCCTCGACGGGCTGCACGTCCGCGGCGAGGGCGCGCGATGAGCCGCCGCGCGCGCGTGGCCGTCGCCGCGCTGGCTGCGCTCGTCGCGCTCGGGCTGGCGGTCAGCCGCGCGCTCGAGCGCCGGTACGACGCGGCGCAGGCATCCGCGGCCGCCGCCAGCGCGCCGCCGCAGGCGCTCGAACTGCTGGCGAGCGACCTCGTGCGCGCCGTGCCGCGCGCGATGGCCGCGACGCTGCCGGTCTCCGGCGGGCTGGAGGCGGTCAACAGCGCGCTCGTCAAGGCCAAGGTCGCCGCCGAACTGCGCGAACTGAGCGTGCGCGAGGGCGACGCCGTGCGCGCCGGCCAGCTCATCGGGCGCCTGGACGCGACCGAGTTCGAATGGCGCTTGCGCCAGGCCGAGGATCAGGCTGCCGCGGCGCAGGCGCAGCTGGACATCGCCGAGCGCACGCTCGCCGATCATCGCGCGCTCGTCGACCAGGGTTTCATCTCGCGCAACGCGCTCGACACCGCGGTCCACAACGCCGCGGCGGCGCGCGCCTCGCTGCAGGCGGCGCGCGCCGCCGCCGAGATCGCGCGCAAGACGGTGCGCGACACCGAGCTGCGCGCCCCGCTCTCCGGCCTGGTCTCGCAGCGGCTGGCGCAGCCCGGCGAGCGCGTGTCGGTGGACAGCCGCATCGTCGAGATCGTCGACCTCGCGCAACTGGAGCTGCCGGCGGCGATCCCGGCCGAGCGGGCCGGCGCCTTGCGCGTCGGCCAGCGCGCGCGGCTTCAGGTCGATGGCGTGCCGCAGCCGCTGGACGCGCGCGTGGCGCGCATCAACCCGGCAACACAGGGTGGCACGCGCGCCATCGTGGCCTACCTGCGCGTGGAGCCGGCGCCCGGACTGCGCCAGGGACAGTTCGCGCGCGGCAGCGTCGAAGTGGAGCAGGCTGTGGTGCTGGCCTTGCCGCAGAACACGCTGCGCAGCGAACGCAGCACGCCGCAAGTGCTGGTGGCCGAGGACGGACGCGCCGTCGCACGGCCGCTGCGGCTCGGCCGCCGCGGCGAGGCCGACTTCGGCGCCGGGCCCGAGGCGGCGGTCGAGGTCCAGGACGGCCTGGGCGACGGCGCGCTGGTGCTGCGCCCGAGCGTCGGCAATCTCCCCGCGGGTGCGCTGCTGCGGCTGCCGGCGGACGCGGCCGCCTCGTCGACGCCGGCCTCGGCTGCGGCGTCGGGCACGGCGGCGCCGCGGCCCTGACCGGCGCCGAAGACCATGTGGTTCACCCGCCTCTCGATCGCCAACCCGGTGCTGGCGACGATGGTCATGCTGGCCTTCGTCGTGCTCGGGCTCTTCAGCTACCAGCGCCTGTCGATCGACCAGTTCCCCGATGTCGACATTCCCACCGTCGTCGTCCAGGTCGACTATCCCGGCGCCGCTCCCGAGATCGTCGAGGCCGAGGTCACGAAGCGCATCGAAGAGGCCGTCAACACGGTGGCCGGCATCGACACCGTGTTCTCGCGTTCGTACGAGAGCAGCTCGGTCGTCGTCGTGCAGTTCAACCTCGACGTCGATGGCCGGCGCGCCGCCGAGGACGTGCGCGAGAAGGTCGCCCTGGTGCGGCCGCTGCTGCGCGAGGAGGTGAAGGAGCCGCGCGTCTCGCGCTTCGACCCGGCGGCACAACCGATCTTCAACGTCGCGCTGGTCTCGCCCGACGGCAGCGCGAGCGCCCAGGACCTCACCACCTTCGCCACGCAGGTGCTGCAGAAGCGCCTGGAGAACGTGCGCGGCGTGGGCGCGGTGAGCGTCGTCGGCGGCGTGGCGCGCGAGATCGGCATCCAGCTGCGGCCGCAGGCGCTGGAGGCGATGGGTGTCGGTGTCGATCAGGTGGTCGCCGCGGTGCGCAGCGAGAACCAGGAGCTGCCGCTGGGGGCGCTGCGCGCGCCGATGCAGGAGTCGATGGTGCAGCTGCGCGCGCGCGTGGAGGATCCGGCGCACTTCCGCGACCTCATCGTCGCGCGCCGCGGCGCCAGCGGCATCCCGGTCAGGCTGTGGCAGGTGGCCGACATCGTCGACGGCCCGCAGGAGGCGCAGACGCTGGCGCTCTACAACGGCCAGCGCACGGTGCTGCTGTCGGTGCAGAAGAGCCAGGGCGAGAACACCATCGCCGTCGCCGACGGACTCGCGCAGGCCATCACCGCGGCACAGCCGCTGCTGCCGCCGGGCATCCGCACCGAGATCAACCGCGACAACTCGCGCGCCATCCGCGTCTCGGTCGCGAACGTGCGGCAGACGCTGCTCGAAGGCGCGCTGCTCACCGTGGGCATCGTCTTCCTCTTCCTCAACAGCTGGCGTTCGACCGTCATCACCGGCCTGACGCTGCCGATCGCGCTCATCGGCACCTTCATCTTCATGTACGCGGGCGGCTTCACCATCAACACGGTGACGCTGATGGCGCTGTCTCTGTGCGTGGGCCTGCTCGTCGACGACGCCATTGTCGTGCGCGAGAACATCGTGCGCCACGTGCAGATGGGAAAGAGCGCCCACGACGCGGCGCTGGAAGGCACCAACGAGATCGGCCTGGCGGTGCTGGCGACGACCTTGTCGATCGTCGCGGTGTTCCTGCCCATCGGCTTCATGGGCGGCATCGTCGGCCGCTTCTTCCACGAGTTCGGCATCACCATCGTCGCCGCGGTGCTGATCTCGATGTTCGTCAGCTTCACGCTGGACCCGATGCTCTCCAGCGTCTGGCACGACCCGCAGGCGCACGGCCGCCGCGAGGGCCCGCCGCGGGGTGCGTACGAGCGCAGCATCGGCCGCGTCACGGCCGCCTTCGACCGCCTGACGCTGGCGCTGGCCGACGCCTACCAGGCGATCCTCGCGTGGTCCCTGGTGCACCGCGTGAAGACCGTGGCGATCGCGGTCGCGACCTTCGCGGCGAGCTTTCTCATCCTGCCGCTGGTGGGCGCGGAGTTCATCCCGCAGGCCGACTTCTCGGAGACCATCGTCAGCTTCCAGACGCCGGTGGGGACCTCGCTCGAGGCCACCGAGGCGCGCGCGCGCCAGATCGACGCCGCGCTGCGTGAGATGCCCGAGATCCGGCACACGGTTACGACCATCAACAGCGGCGCGGCGCTGGGCACCAACGTCGGCTCGATGTACGTGCGCCTGACCGACCGCAAGGAGCGCGGGCAAAGCGTCCACCAGATGACGCCGGCCTTGCGCCAGCGCCTGGCACGCATTCCCGGCGTCACCATCACCAACATCGGCATCCCGGATCTGGGCGGCGGCAAGACGCTGCAGTTCTCGATCCAGGGCCCCGACCTGGACGAACTGGCGCGGCTGTGGCGCCAGATCGGGCCGCGGCTGGCGTCCATCCCCGGCCTCGTCGATCTCAACAGCTCGCTGCAGGCCGACAAGCCGACGGTCGCCATCCGCATGAAGCGCGAGGCGGCAGCCGATCTCGGCCTGGACACCGGCGCGGTGGGCGGCGCACTGCGCGTGCTGGTGGCAGGCCAGACGGTGGGCAACTGGCGCGCCGACGACGACGAAACCTACGACGTCGTCGTGCGCCTGGCGCCGCAGGAGCGCGTCGACGCGGCACAGCTGCGCGCGCTGCCGCTCATGGTCGGCACCGCCGCCGACGGCAGCGCACGCATCGTGCGCCTGGAGCAGGTGGCGCAGGTGCTGCCGGCGACCGGGCTGAACCAGATCAACCGGCGCGACCTCACGCGCGAGATCAACGTCGACGCCAACACGCAGGGCCGCAGCGCGGGCGAGGTCTCGGCCGACATCCGCCGCGTGCTCGACGAGACCGCCTGGCCCCCGGGCTACCGCTACAGCTTCGGCGGCTCGACCAAGTACATGCAGGAGAGCTTCGGCTTCGCGATGATGGCGCTGGCGCTGGCGGTGGTGTTCATCTACATGATCCTGGCGAGCCAGTTCAAGAGCTTCCTGCAGCCGCTGGCGCTGATGAGCTCACTGCCCCTGACGCTCATCGGCGTCGTGCTCGCACTGCTGCTCTTCGGCTCCACGCTGAACATGTTCTCGATCATCGGCATCGTGATGCTGATGGGCCTGGTGACGAAGAACGCGATCCTGCTCGTCGACTTCGCGATCCGTGCCCGCGAGGCCGGCACGGATCGCACGCAGGCCCTGCTCGACGCGGCGCGCGTCCGCCTGCGTCCCATCCTGATGACGACGCTGGCGATGGTCTTCGGCATGATGCCGCTGGCCTTCTCGATGAGCGAAGGCTCGGAGCAGCGCGCGCCCATGGGCCAGGCGGTGATCGGCGGCGTCGTCACCTCGTCGCTGCTGACGCTGGTCGTGGTGCCGGTGATCTACTGCTGGCTCGACGACCTGGCGCAATGGGCACGAACACGGGCGCGGGCAGGTCGCCGTCAGCCGCCGGTCGGGCAAGACGCCTAGAATCCTTCCGGCCCATACGTCTATACCCTATACCGTATAATCATGGACATCGAGAGCGCCCGCTTCAACATGATCGAACAGCAGATCCGCCCCTGGGACGTCCTGGATCCGGCCGTGCTGAGCCTGCTGGCCACCGTGCGCCGCGAGGAGTTCGTGCCGCCGACGATGCGCGCGCTGGCCTTCGTCGACACGCAGATCCCGTTGCTTCCCGGAAAGCCCCATGGGCCGCGCATGCTCGAACCGCGCGTGCAGGCACGGCTGCTGCAGTCGCTGCAGCTGCAGCGCCACGAGAAGGCGCTCGAGATCGGCACCGGGGCGGGCTTCATGGCCGCGCTCATGGCGCACCGCGCCCAGGCGGTGGTGACGCTGGAGAGCGATGCCGAGCTGGCGAAGATGGCGCGCGAGAACCTGCGCCGCAATGGCGTGCTGAACGCACGCGTGGTCGAGGTCGAGGCGAGCCAAGGCGCGCAGGGCTACCCGGCCGAAGCGCCCTTCGACGCCATCCTGCTCTCGGGCTCGGTGGCCGAGGTGCCGCGGGTGCTGCTCGAGCAGCTTCGCGTCGGTGGGCGCCTCGTCGCCATCGTCGGCGAGGAGCCCGTCATGCAAGCCACGGTGTTCACGCGCAGCAGCCAGGCGGCTTGGTCGCAGCAGGTGGTCTTCGAGACGCTGGCACCACGCCTGCAGGGTTTCGCCGAGAAGTCGGTGTTCAGCTTCTGACCGCGGTGCAACCCTCACCTCCAGTCAGCCGATCCCGAAGGAGCCCCATGCCCTCACCGCGACCTGCCCTGCTGCGCCGTACCGGTCTTGCCGCGGTCGCCTTCCTCACGGCGTGCAGCGTGCAGGCCCAGAACCTGAAGGACTTGTACGACGCGGCGCGCGCCTACGACGCGGCCTACCTTTCGGCGCGCGCACAGGCCTTGTCCGCCGAGCCGCGCGCGGCGGCCGCGGAGGCACTGGCGCGGCCTACGCTTGCCTTGACGGCGGCCGCGAGCACGACGCGCGTCGATCCGCAGGGTTTCCCCGCGGGAGACAGCAACGCCGCCAACGCCGCGCTCGCCGCGCGCTACCCGATCATCAACCGCGTCAATGACGCCTCGATCGCGCAGGCCCAGCGCGCGCGTGAGGCCGCCAAGGCCGAACTCGAGCTGGCCGAGCAGGACCTGATCGTGCGCGTGGCGCAGGCGTATTTCGACGTGCTCGCGGCGCAGGACACGCTGGCCACGGTGCAGGCCAACAAGGCCGGAATCACCGAGCAGCTCGCCTCGGCCAAGCGTAATTTCGAGGTCGGCACGGCGACGATCACCGACACGCGCGAGGCGCAGGCCAAGTTCGACAAGGCGGTGGCCGACGAGATCGCGGCCGAGAACGCGCTGCGCAGCGCCGGCATCGCGCTCGATCAGCTCGTCGGCCGGTCCGGCGTGCAGCCACATCCCCTGGCGCGACCGGTGGTGCTGCCGCTGCTCGCGCCGGCCGACGTCGAAGCCTGGGTGACCCGGGCCGACGGGGCGCACCCGGACCTCAACCGTGCGCGCGTGGCGCTGGACGTGGCCCGGCTCGAGACCGAGAAGGCGCGCGCGGCGGAGAAGTTCACCCTCGACGCCGTCGGTTCGGTGGGCGCCGCGCACACCAGCGGGCGCTACGCCACGGGGCTCTCCGGGCGCAGCAGCACCGCCAGCATCGGCCTGCAGTTCAACCAGCCGCTCTACACCGGGGGCCTGACCGAGAATCAGATCCGCGAGAAGCTGCTGCTGGAAGAGAAGGCGCGCCAGGATCTGGACCGCGCGCGCCGCGCGATCGCCCAGAACACGCGCGTGGCCTTCTTCAACGTGCAGTCGGGGCACGCGCAGGTCAGCGCACTGGAGGCCGCCGAGTCCTCGGCGCGCCTGGCGCTGGAAGCGACCCAGCTCGGCTACCGCGTCGGCGTGCGCGTCAACCTGGACGTGCTGAACGCGCAGACGCAGCTCTTCCAGACCGAACGCGACCTCGCACGCGCGCGCTACGACGTGCTGCTGGGAAGCCTGCGGCTGCGCCAGGCCTCGGGGCAGCTCGAGAGCGGCGACCTCGAGGCCGTCAACGCGCTGCTGACGCGCTGAGCAGGCGTTCCGCGGAGCCACGCGCGTGCCGGCGCGCCGCAAGGGACTCAAAGCGCCAGCAGGTGGCGGCGGTAGTGCAGCAGTTCGTCGATCGACTCGTGCACGTCGGCGAGCGCGGTATGCGCCTGCGCCTTCTTGAAGCCTTCGAAGGCCGCCGGCTTCCAGCGCCGCGCCAGCTCCTTGAGCGTGCTGACGTCGAGGTTGCGGTAGTGGAAGTAGGCTTCCAGGCGCGGCATCAGCCGCGCCAGGAAGCGCCGGTCCTGGCAGATCGAGTTCCCGCACATCGGGCTCTTGCCCGCCGGCACGCAGCGCCGCAGGAAGGCGATGACCTCGGCCTCGGCCTGCGCTTCGTCGATGTGCGATGCCTTCACGCGCTCGATCAAGCCGCTCTTGCCGTGGGTGCCCTTGTTCCAGGCGTCCATCGCATCGAGCACGGCGTCGCTCTGGTGCACGGCGATCACCGGCCCTTCGACCCGCAGGCTCAGGTTCGCGTCGGTGACGATCACGGCGAGTTCGATGATGCGGTCCTGGAACGGGTCCAGACCGGTCATCTCGAGGTCGATCCAGACCAGGTTGTCGTCGCTGACGGGCAGCAAGGCATCGTTCATGGGTCGCGGCGGGGCAAAAGCGTCGATTCTCCACCAGCCTAAACTGCGTGCCGTGCAGGCTTCAACCGTATCGCTCGTCTTCGTCGTGGTCGTGCTGCTGTGGTTCGCACTGCGCCTTTGGCTGGCGCAGCGGCAGATCCGCCACGTGGCGCGGCACCGCGACGAGGTGCCCGCCCCCTTCGCCACCACGGTCTCGGCGGCAGCACACCGGCGCGCAGCCGACTACACCATCGCCAGGGCGCGCCTGGGCATGCTCGGCATGGCCCTCGGCACCGCGGTCCTCGTCGGCTGGACGCTGCTGGGCGGCCTCGATCTCCTCAACGCGACACTGCGCGACGCCCTCCAGCCGCGCCTGGGCGACATGGCCTACCAGCTCGCGCTGCTGGCGGCGTTCACGCTCGTCTCGGCGCTGCTGGAGCTGCCGCTGGAGGCCTACGGCACCTTCGTGCTCGAGCAGCGTTTCGGCTTCAACCGCGTGACGCCCGCGCTCTTCGTCGCCGACCTGCTGCGCAGCGCGCTGCTGGCGCTGGTGATCGGCCTGCCGCTGGCGGCGCTCGTGCTCTGGATCATGGGCGCGGCGGGGCCGGGCTGGTGGATCTGGGCCTGGCTCGCATGGGTCGGCTTTCACCTCATGCTGCTCGTCGTCTATCCGACGCTGATCGCTCCGCTCTTCAACCGCTTCGAACCGCTGCAGGATGCGCCGCTGGCCGCGCGCGTCGCCGCGCTCATGCAGCGCTGCGGCTTCGCCGCCAAGGGGCTGTTCGTGATGGACGGCAGCCGGCGGTCGGCGCACGCCAACGCCTACTTCACGGGACTCGGCGCGTCCAAGCGGGTCGTCTTCTTCGACACCCTGCTGGCACGCCTGACCCCCGGCGAGGTGGAGGCGGTGCTGGCGCACGAACTGGGCCACTTCAAGCGCCGGCACGTGCTGGTGCGCATGATCGCGATCTTCGCCTTCAGCCTCGCGGCACTGGCGGTGCTGGGCTGGCTTGCGCGGCAGAGCGGCTTCTACGCCGGCCTCGGCGTGGCGCCCAACCTCGCGGCCCCCAACGATGCGCTGGCGCTGCTTCTCTTCGGCCTGGCGCTGCCGCCCTTCGCCTTCCTGCTGGCTCCGCTCGGCGCGATGCTGTCGCGGCGGCATGAGTTCGAGGCCGACGCCTACGCCTGCGAGCAGGCCGACGGGCGCGATCTCGCCGGCGCCCTGCTCAAGCTGCACGAGGACAACGCCAGCACGCTCACGCCCGATCCGCTCTACGTGCGCTTCTACTATTCGCACCCCCCGGCGATCGAGCGCCTGGCCGCACTCGCGGCGCTGGCCCCGGGCTCGCGCCAGGACGCGCGCGCATCTTGAGCCGCGATCCTCGTCCGCCCGTCGATGCCCGCCGCGCCGAAGGCGCAGCGGCCCTGGATCAGGGCCTGATCGTCGCGGCGCACGGCCGCCACGCGATCGTCGAGACGCCAGAAGGCCGGCGCCTGCGCTGCCACCTGCGCGGCAAGAGGAGCGAGCTCGTCGTCGGCGATCGCGTGCGCTGGCAGCGCAGCGGCGACGAAGGCGTGGTCGAGCACATCGAGCCGCGCCGCAACCTTCTCATGCGCCAGGACGCCTGGCGCAGCAAGTCCTTCGCCGCCAACCTCGACCAGCTGCTCCTGCTCGTCGCCGTCGAGCCGGTCTTCAGCGAATCGCAGCTCGCGCGCGCGCTGATCGCCGCCGCGGCGGCCGACATCGGGGTGCTGATCGGCCTCAACAAGGTCGACCTGCCCGCTGCCGCCGAGGCCAGGGCACGGCTGGCGCCGTACCGCACGATGGGCATCGAGGTGCTGGAGTTCTCCGCCAAAGCCCAAGCGAGCGCGACGCGGGAGCGGTTGCTCCCCTGTCTCCGCGATCGCGCGACGCTTCTCCTCGGCCCGAGCGGTGCCGGCAAGAGCACGCTCATCAACCTGCTGCTTCCCGAGGCACGCGCGCAAGTGGGCGAGCTCTCCGCGGCGCTCGCGAGCGGACGCCACACGACGACGAGCACGACCTGGTACTGGCTCGGCAGCGACCGGCGCGACGCCGTTCTCGACTCGCCGGGCTTCCAGGAATTCGGGCTGCAACAAATCGAGCCGGCGCGACTGGCTGCGCTGATGCCCGACCTCGCCGCGGAGCTCGGCCATTGCCGCTTCGCCAACTGCACGCACCGGCAGGAGCCGCAGTGCGGCGTGCAGGCGGCGGTACGGGCCGGACGCGTCAGCGCCTCGCGCTGGCGCATCTACCGCGAGCTCCACGAGGAGCTCTCGCGGCCACGCTGGTAGCGCCGCGCACGGGAATGCGCACGCGAATGTGCGCGGGGATGCGCGCGGAATCGCGGCGCGATCGCTTCAGCCGACGACGTTGGCCAGCGAGAGCAAGGCCAGCAGCAGCATCCACAGCACCACCGAGCGCCACACCAGCGCCACCACGCTCTGCAGATGGCCCGGCTGCGGCGGCACTCCCGGCGTCGAACCCTGTGCCTGCGTGGCGTCGGCGCTCGAGCCGTCGGTGAAGGTCTTCGAGCGGTCGGGCGTGACGCCCGGCGCTGCCGCGCCGCCGAGCTGCATGCCCAGAGCCCCGGCGGCGGCGGCGAGGATGATGCCCTCGTTCGGGTACAGCCACAGCGCGGCGTCGCGCCGCCAGGCGCCGATGGCTTCCTCGAAGTTGCCGACCACCGCGAATCCGAACGCGGTCAGGCGTGCGGGCAGGTGGTCCATCGCCTGGAAGAGCCGGCGCGAGAGCGCCAGCAGGTGGTCGTCGGCCGGCTCGCCGAGCGTGCGGTGGCGGTAGGCCCAGAAGCGGCTGCCGAACTCGGCCATCCGGTAGAGCACCGCCCCGGTGGGCCCGAGGCCCAGAGCCGAGAGGACGACGAACCAGAAGAAGACGCCGAAGACATGCCGGTGCGCCGCCAGGAGCGCATGCTCGATGACGTGGCGCAGGAGTTCGGTGCGCGGCAGCTCGCTCGCGTCGAGGTGACGCCACTCGGCCAGGCGGCGACGCGCCTGCGCCTCGTCGCCGCGATCGAGCGCGTCGCGGATGTCGGTGAAGTAGTGGCTGAACTGGCGAAAGCCGAGCGTGAGGTAGAGCAGTGCGACGTCGAAGGCCAGCGCCAGCAGCAGGCTGTAGCGCCGCACCAGCAGGTAGAGCGCGCAGACCAGCAGCGCCGGAACGAGCACCGACACACCCCACACGACCCAGGTGTGGCGCGGCTTGCCGGCATCGAAGTTGCGCCCGGTCCAGCGTACCCAGCCAAACAGCAGGTCGTGCACCCGGTTGTCGCGCGGCAGCGGCTTGACCTGCTCGATCAGCAGCGCGAACAGGACGGCGAAGAAGCTCATCGCGCGCGATGATAGGCGGCGCGGGTGCGCGTCGTCCTCAGGGGCGCAGGAAGTGGTAGAGATTGCGCAGCATGGCCGCGGTGGCACCCCAGATGAAGTACTCGCGCCCCGTGGGCACCGGCGAGCGCCAGGGCATCGAGAGGAACTGGCGATCGCTGCCCTCGAAGCGGAAGAGGTGGCGCCGGTGGTGCGCCGGCGTCATCAGGTAGGGCAGCGGCACTTCGAAGGCCTCGGCCACCTCCTGCGGATCGGGATGGAGCGGCAGCGAGGGCTGCACCAACGCCACGACCGGCGTGACGACGAAGCGCGTGATCGTGGTGTACTCCGGCAGCCGCCCGAGCACCTCGACCTGGCCGGGCTGCAGGCCGACCTCCTCCTGCGCCTCGCGCAGCGCCGTCGCCTCGGCGCTCTCGTCCTCGGGCTCGCTGCGCCCGCCGGGAAAGCTGATCTGCCCGGCATGGTCGCGCAGGTGCTCGGTGCGCCGCGTCAGCAGCACGTGCAGCGCATCCTCGCGCGGCACAAGGCCGACCAGCACCGCCGCGCGCGCGGGGGCGCGATCGGGCCCGGCAAGCGCGCCGTCGCCGCGCAGCGGCGCCGCGAAGCTCCGCGCCTGGCGAAAGCGCTCGCGCAGCGAATCCGCCGTCAGCAGCGCGGGGTCGACCGGGTCGAGGTGATGGTCGTCGCCGATCACCGGAACGGCGTGCGGATCGGTGATGCGGGGCTGACTGGAGGACCTCATCGGGTATGCGAACCCAGGACGATGCCGGATGCTAGGCGCGGAACGCGGGCGACGAGCGCCCGAAATGCGCGGTCATGCTGCCATATGGGGATCGATCGGTGTTCCCCAAGCCCCCAAGCCGCCCGCCAACGCGAAAGGCCGCCTCGGCGGCGGCCTTTCGCTGCCTCGAGCATGTGCCCCGGCGGCGCGAACTCAGGCCAGCTTCTCCTTGATGCGGGCGGACTTGCCGCTGCGCTGACGCAGGTAGTAGAGCTTGGCGCGGCGCACGTCGCCGCGGCGCTTGACCTCGATGCTCGCCAGCAAGGGGCTGTAGAGCTGGAAGCTGCGCTCCACGCCTTCGCCGCTCGAGATCTTGCGCACGATGAAGCTGCTGTTGAGGCCGCGGTTGCGCTTGGCGATGACGACACCTTCGTAGGCCTGCACGCGCTTGCGCGTGCCTTCGACGACGTTGACGTTGACGATCACCGTGTCGCCGGGGGCGAATTCGGGAATCTTGCGGTTCAGCCGAGCAATCTCTTCCTGCTCGAGGGTGGCGATCAGGTCCACGCGGTTCTCCAGGATCGATCGTACGCGGGTTGGTTGAAAGAAGAAGCGATGGCCCGCCAGAGGATCGCAAAGCCGGCCATTATAGGTCAAGGACTTCGAGGTGGCGCCTCTGGAAGCGCCGCGAGAAAGCGCTCGTCTTCCGCCGAGAGTCGCCCGGCAAGGCGCGCGGCGGCGATCAGGTCGGGACGCAGGCGCGCGCTGCGCTCGATCGCGCGCTGGCGGCGCCAGCGCGCGATCTCGCCATGATGGCCCGAAAGCAGCACCGGCGGCACCGGGATCGCGCCGTCCGGCGTGCACCAGAGCTCGGGTCGGCTGTAGGCCGGGCCTTCGAGCAGGCCGTCGGAAAAGCTGTCCTGCTCGTGCGACGCCGCCTGCAGCACACCGGGCTGCAGGCGGGCGATCGCGTCCAGCAGCACGAGCGCGGGCAGCTCGCCGCCGGAGAGCACGTAGTCGCCCAGGCTGATTTCCAGCGTCACGTGACGGTCGATGAAGCGCTGGTCGATGCCTTCGTAGCGCCCGCACAGCAGCACGCCGCCCTCACCCGCCGCGAGTTGCTGCACCAGCGCCTGCGTCAACGCGCGGCCGCCGGGCGAGAAGCTGATGACCGCCGGCGCGGCGCCGCGGTCGGCGCGCACCGCGTCCAGCGCGCGCTGCAGCGGCTCGGCCAGCATCACCATGCCCGGGCCGCCGCCGAAGGGGCGGTCATCGACGCGGCGGTAGTTGCCGTCGGCGAAGTCGCGCAGCGGCCACAGGCGGACATCGACCTGTCCCGATTCGAACGCACGGCGCGTGACGCCGCTGGCCAGATGCGGAGCGAACAGCTCGGGAAACAGCGTGAGGACGTCGAAGCGCATCGCGCCGCCGCGGCTCAGGCGTCGGGCTCCCAGTCGACGTGGATCGTGCCGGCCGCACGATCCACGCGATCGACGTAGGCCTCGACGAAGGGGATCAGCAGCTCGGGCGCATCCGCCGCCGCCGGCTGCAGGCACAGCACGCAGTGCGGCCCGGTCTCGATCAACTGCGTGACGGTACCCAGCAACAGGTCCGCGCGGTTGCGGACGGTCAGCCCGATGAGGTCGACCCAGTAGAACTCGTCGTCCGCGGTCGGCGGAAAGCCCGATCGCGGCAGGAAGACGCGCGCGCCGGCCAGCGCCTGTGCGGCGTCGCGGTCGTTCAGCCCGCGGCATCGGGCGACGACCAGATCGCCCTGCGCACGCACCTCCGCCACGTGCAGCACGCGCGGCTGCGGCGTCGGCGCCATCGGCGCGGCGCGTTCGTCGGCTAGCAGCCACCAGCGACGCGCCTCGAGCAGCGCCTGCGGCTGCGCGGCGTAGGGCTTGAGCCGGAGGCCGCCCCTCACGCCCCAGGCGCCGAGCACGCGTGCGACCTCGACCGCGTCCCCGGGCAGCTGCGAATCGCCCGGCACGTCCGGCACAAACGACGAAGCCGGACCGCTCGGATCCGGCTTCGCGGGGGCGGTCCGGCGCGGCCGGCCGGCCCTGCGTGCGTCGGGCATGCCAGGCCGCCCTCGACGCCCCTCAGGCAGCAGCCTTCCTGGCCTGGTCGAGCAGGCGCGCGACGGTCGGCGACACCTGCGCGCCCACGCCGGTCCAGTAACTCACGCGGTCCAGCGCCAGGCGAAGCGGCTGCTCGGCACCGGCGGCCATCGGGTTGTAGAAGCCCACGCGCTCGATGAAGCGGCCGTCGCGGCGCTCGCGCGAGTCGGCCACCACCACGTTGAAGAAGGGGCGCTTCTTGGCGCCGCCGCGGGCCAGTCGGATCACGACCATGTCAGTTCGTCCTTGTCATCTGTCGATTGCGACCGCCGCGCCAGGAGACACCGCAGGTGCGGGCTGGGTCGAGAACGGGGCCTGTGCCGGAATCGCCGTTCCCGCAAAGGCCCTTGTCCCTTGGCGGCGTAGATACATGCCGGGCCAAGCCCTGGCCGCCGCCGGGAACCGGGCATTATAGACCCCCCGCCGCGCCGTGCGGCGAGCCGGCCACGCCCCCGATGCACTACCGCTCCAAGACTTGCGCCACCTGGATCGCCCTTGCCGCGGGCTCGCTCGGCCTGCACCGCCTCTACCTGCACGGCTGGCGCGACCTGCTGGCCTGGCTCCACCCACTCCCCACGCTGGCCGGCCTCGTGGGCGTGCTGCGCATGCGCGAACTGGGGCAGGACGACCGCCTCGCCTGGGTCCTCCTGCCGCTGCTCGGCGTGATGGTCTGCGTCGGGCTCATCAGCGCGATCGTCTACGGCCTCACCCCCGACGAGCGCTGGGCCGCGCGCCGCAACCCGGGCCAGCCCGCCCGCGCCACCGGCTGGGGGCCGGTGCTCGGCGTCATGCTCGCGCTGCTGCTGGCGGGAATCGTGCTCATGAGCACGATCGCCTTCGCCTTCCAGAAGCTCTTCGAATGGCAGGGCGGCAGCCTGCCGACCTGAGCGCCGGACCCGCGATCAGAACAGCAACAGGCTGAGGCCGTAGCCCAAGGCGGCGATGAGCGCTGTCGCGGGAATCGTCAGCACCCACGCCAGCACGATGTTCCACGCCAGGCCCCAGCGCACCGCCGAGGCGTTGCGCACCGAGCCGACGCCGAAGATCGCTCCGGTGATGGTGTGCGTGGTCGACACCGGCACCCCGAGACCGGTGGCGACGAAAAGCGTCATCGCGCCGCCGGTCTCGGCGCAGAAGCCGCCCACCGGCTTGAGCTTGGTGATGCGCTGGCCCATGGTCTTCACGATGCGCCAGCCGCCGAACATCGTGCCCAGGCCGATGGCCAGATAGCAGCTCCAGATCACCCAGGCCGGCGGCATCGCGTCGCCGGCGGCCGTGTGGCCCGAGGCGATGAGCAGCAGCCAGATGATGCCGATCGTCTTCTGCGCGTCGTTGCCGCCGTGCCCGAGCGAATACATCCCCGCCGAGGCGAGTTGCAGGCGGCGGAACCAGCGGTCGACGCGCAGCGGGGCGCTGCGCCGGAAGATCCAGGCCACGGCCACCATCATCAGCCCGCCGAGGACGAAGCCCATCACCGGCGCGACGAAGATGAAGAGCAGCGTCTTCGTCAGGCCCGGCAGCAGCAGCGGCCCCGTTCCCGCCTTCGCCAGCGTGGCGCCGACGATGCCGCCGATGAGCGCGTGCGAACTGCTGGAGGGAATGCCGTAGAGCCAGGTGATGACGTTCCACGCGATCGCGCCGACGAGCGCACCGAAGACGACGTGCGAGTCGACGATCCCCGGCTCGACGATTCCCTTGCCCACGGTCGCCGCCACCTTGAGGTGGAAGATGAGCACCGCGGCGACGTTGAAGAACGCGGCGAACAGCACCGCGTGCTGCGGCTTGAGCACGCCGGTGGAGACGACGGTGGCGATGGAGTTCGCGGCGTCGTGGAAGCCGTTCATGAAGTCGAACACGAGGGCCAGGGTGACCAGCGTCACCACCACCCAGAGCGCGGTCGGGGCTGCCTGCATCGTGATCGGGTCGGGATCGCCGGGTCCGTTTCAGGAGTTCTCGAGAACCACGCCTTCGATGAGGTTGGCGACGTCCTCGCAGCGGTCCGAGATCAGTTCCAGGTGCTCGTAGACGGCCTTGAGCTTGATCAGCTCGCGCGTGTCCTGCTCCTCGCGGAAGAGCCGCGAGAGCGCGCTGCGCAGCGCGCGATCGGCCTCGCCCTCGAGGCGGTCGATCTCTTCGCAGGTGCGGATCGCATCCTCGACGACGAGCGCGCTCGAGAGCTTGGGCAGCAGCGTCACCGCGTGCTTGACGAGTTCGCAGCAGCGCACCGAGAGCACGGCCAGGCGCAGCACGTCCTCGTCGACGCGCTGCACGTCGTAGAGCGTCATGACCTCGGTGCAGTCCTCGAGCAGGTCGAGCACGTCGTCCATCGCGTTGATGAGACTCAGGATCTGCTCGCGGTCGATCGGCGTGATGAAGGTCCGGTGCAGCATGCGACTGACTTCGTGCGTGATGCGGTCGGCGGCGCGCTCGGCGGCGTCGACCTCGGCCGCGCACTTCGTGCGCAGCGCCGGGTCGGCGTAGTTCTTCACCATGCGCATGAACGCGCTCGCGCCCTGCTCGATCAGTTCGGCATGCTCGTTGAAGCGATCGAAGAAGTTGCCGTCCTTGGGCAAGAGCTTGCCGAAGACCATGTCGTTGCCCTGGAGTTGAGCGCGAACCCTGCCGATAGCCATCGCCGACCCGACACCGTCCGCCGCGGGCAGCGCGGCCGCCCGCCAAGGGACGTCCGCTCGCCTCGATGAATCGCCTCGGATTGTACGGGGCCGCTTCGGAGCCTCCGGCCTCCGCAACCGCGCCCGCACGCGTCAACCGGCGGCGGCGTCCCGATCCGCAGCCTGAGCTTCCGCGGCGGGCTTGCGCCGCCGACGGCGGCGGCGCTTGGCCGGCGCCGGCAACGCATCCGCGGACTCTCCGGGCGGCCGCGCATCCGGATCCGCGGCCGCTGCTGCCGCCGGCGCCGCGACCCTGCGCACACGTCGCGGCGCGGCGGCCGGGCGCAGCATCTGCACCAGCGCTTCGCGCGCCTCTTCGTCTCCCAGGTGGTAATCCTCCCACCAGTCGGCCAGTGCGGGATCGACCTCGCCGACGTCGGCGCGCAGGCGCAGGAAGTCGTAGCCGGCGCGAAAGCGCGGCTGCGCCGCGAGCGAGGCCGCCGACGCCGGCGTGCGGCGCTCGAAGCGCGGCTGCATCTGCCAGATCTCGCGCATGTCGGCGGCCAGCTTGCCGCGGCCGGAGACGTCGCCGATGCGCGCCTCGAAGACCGCGTCGATGGCCTGCTGCAGCGCCGGGAACGGCGGCTCGCCGGCCTCGCGCAGCGCCGTCCAGCGCGCCTGGACGTCGTGCCAGAGCAGGCAGGCGAGCATGAAGCTCGGCGCCACCGCGCGCCCGTCCTGCACGCGGCGGTCGGTGTCGGCCAGCGCCAGCTCGATGAAGCGCGCGCGCAGCGGGTGCGGCTGGCGCGGGTGCAGCACGGCCTCGAGGATGGGGAACACGCCGCGGTCCAGGCCATGGCGGCGCAGCTCCTCCAGGCTGCGCAGCGCGTGCCCGGTCTGCAGCAGCTTGAGCATTTCGTCGAACAGGCGCGACGCCGGCACGTTGGCCAGCAGGGCCGACATCTCGCGCAGCGGCGCGGCCGTCGCCGGGTCGAGCGCGAAGCCCAGCTTGGCGGCGAAGCGCACCACGCGCACGATGCGCACCGGATCCTCGCGGTAGCGCGCCGCCGGGTCGCCGATGATGCGCAGCACGCGCGCGCGCGCGTCCGCGAGTCCGTGGTGGTAGTCGACCAGCACCTGCGTCGTGGGGTCGTAGTACATCGCGTTGATGGTGAAGTCGCGCCGCGCCGCGTCCTCGAGCTGCTCGCCCCAGACGTTGTCGCGCAGCACGCGTCCGCTGGCATCGACGACATGCGCCTTGTCGCTGATCTCCTGGCGTGCCGTGCGCTCGTTGCCCTGCACCTGCTCGGCGCTGCTGGCGTCGAGGTAGGCGCGGAAGGTCGAGACCTCGACGACGTCGTGCTGCTGGCCGCGCCCGAAGACGACGTGCACGAGGCGAAAGCGGCGCCCGACGATGTAGGCCCGCCGGAACAAGGCCTTCACCTGCTCGGGCGTGGCGTCGGTGGCGACGTCGAAGTCCTTCGGCGGCATGCCCACCAGCAGGTCGCGAACCGCGCCGCCGACGATGTAGGCCTCGTGCCCCGCCTCCTTGAGCGTGCGCACGACGCGCACGGCGCGCTCGTCGAGCAGCCGCGCGTCGATGCGGTGCTCGCTGGCCGGCACCTCCTCGCGCTGCCCGAGCGGGATCACCGCGGCGGTGGCCGTCGCGCGCTTTCCCGGTCCGGCGCCGCTTGCGCGATCGGGCTTGCCAAGCAGGCGGTTGATGAAGGTCCTGATCATTCGAAGAGTCGGAGAATGGGCCATCGGCGCCGCTGCGCCACCGCCTCGAGCGCAGGGCTCGGGTTGGTTGCCACCGGCTGGCTGACGTGCTCGAGCAGCGCCAGGTCGTTGGTCGAGTCGCTGTAGAAGACCTGGTCCTCGAACTCGCCGAAGTCACGCCCGATCGAGCGCAGCCAGGCATGCACGCGTTCGATCTTGCCATCACGAAAGGCCGGGGTACCGCGGATGGCGCCGGTCGGACGCCCTGCCCCGTCGCGCTCGAGTTCGGTGGCGATCAGCGTCGGCACGCCGAACAGCTGCGCGAAGGGCCGGGTCACGAATTCGTTCGTCGCGGTGACGATGGCCATCAGGTCGCCCGCTTCGCGGTGCCGCTGCACCAGCGCCTGTGCCGCAGGACGCAGCGCCGGGCGCGCCACCTCCTCGACGAAGCGCGCCTGCAGCGCCTGCAACTCCCGCTGCGGCCGGTCGCGCCAGGCCGCGGTGCAGAAGTCGACGTAGGCGCCGATGTCGAGCGTCTCGGCCCGGTACTGGGCAAAGAACTCGTCGTTGCGGCGCCGATAGGCGTCGCCGTCGGCCCAGCCGCTGGCGATCAGGTATTCGCCGAATGCGTGGTCGGAATCGATGGGCAGCAGCGTGCCGTCGAGGTCGAAGAGCGCCAGCCTCATGCACGGCTCCGGCGGGGTGCCGTTGCGCTCACGCCTGCTCCTCGATCAGCATCGTGCGCAGCAGCGGCACCGTGATGGCGCGCGAGCGTGCCAGCGAATAGTGGTCGAGCCGGTCCAGCAGCCCCATCAGCGAGCCCATGTCGCGTGCGAAGCGCCGCAGCAGGTGGTCCATCACCTCGTCGGAGAAAAAAATGCCGCGCCGGTCGGCTTCGCGTCGCAGCGCCGCGCGCGTCTGCTCCTCTCCCAGCGGCTGCAGCGCGAACACGTGGCCCCAGCCGAGCCGGGTGCGCAGATCGTCGCGCAGCGGCAGGTCCACCGGCGGCAGGCGGCCGGCTGCGGCGACCTGCACGCCCTGCCCGGTCGCTTCGACGAAGAGCGCGAACGCCGCCTGTTGCGCCCGCTCGCCCAGCGCCTCGCAGTGATCGATCACCACCAGCGACCATTCGGACGCCATCGACCAGGGGAGTTCGTCGCCGGCATCGAACCAGCCGGCGCGCTCGCCGCGCGCCTGCACCTCATGCGCCAGCGCCCGCAGCAGGTGCGTCTTGCCGCTGCCCGCGGGCCCCCAGAGATAGACCGGCGGCGCCGGCGGCACGAGCCCGCGCAGATGCTGCACCGCCTGCGCGTTGGGGCCGACAAGATAGGTCTCGAAGGTCGGCAGCGACGGCCCGCCGATGGCCAGTGGAATCTGCTGCATCGTCGGCAGGCTCATCGCGAGGTCGCATCCGCATCCGGCACGGCCGCTCGGGCGGCGGCACCGCACCGCTGCGCGCGCGCCGCGCCACTGCACCGGTGGGGCACGCGCGGATGCGGTCGGACGGTGAGCAACACGAGAAGCATGGAAAGCGGTCGCCGGAGTTTAGGTCAGCCGTGACGCAGGAACTGGTGCCAGCGCAGGCCGCTCAGGCGCAGCGTCAGCAGGTAGGCCAGCGCCGCCGCCGACAGCACCGCAGCCATCAGCCCGACGCGCACCAGGCGCTGCGAGCCGCCGAGTCCGATCCAGTCGATGCCGAGCCCCGCCGCGTGCAGCAGCAGCGCGAGCACGGCGCAGGCCAGCGCCACCTGCAGCGCAAAACGCCGCCACCCCGGCTGCGGGACGAAGGCCCGGCGCCGATAGAGGCCGCGCAGCAGCAGCCCCGCGTTCACGAGCGCCGCCAGCCCGATCGACAAGGCCAGCCCGGCGACGCCGAGCCAGGGCACGAACACGAGGTTCATGCACTGCGTCGCCACCAGCACTCCGACGGCGATGCGGACCGGCGTGCGGGTGTCCTGGCGCGCATAAAAGCCCGGCGCCAGCACCTTGATGGCGACCAGACCCAGCAAGCCGCAGCCGTAGCCGCGCAGCGCCGTCGCCGACTGCATCACGTCCGCCGCGGTGAAGGCGCCGTAGTGGAACAGCACCGCGATCAGGGGCGCCGGGAAGACCAGCAGCGCCACCGCGCACGGCAGCGCCAGCAGCAGCACCAGGCGCAGGCCCCAGTCGAGCAGGCTGCTGTAACCCGGCGCGTCGTCGCGTCCACGCGCCGCCGCGAGCTGGGGCAGCAGCACCGAGCCCAGCGCGACGCCCAGAAGGCCGGTCGGGAATTCCATCAGCCGGTCGGCATAGAAGAGCCAGGAAACCGCGCCGACCCCAAGGTGCGAGGCGATCTGCGTGTTGATCAGAAGCGAGAGCTGCGCCACCGACACCCCCAGCAGCGCCGGGGCCATGAGGCCCAGGATGCGATGCACGCCCGCGTGCGACCACGCGCGGCGCAGCGCCGCGGGCGACAGGCCGAAGCGCGGCAGCTTGCCGATGCGTCGCAGCGCCGGCACCTGCCACGCCAGTTGCAGCAGCCCGCCGAGCACGACGCCGCCGGCGAGCGCGAGGATGGGACGCAGGCCCAGGCGCTCGAACAGCGGCACGCCGAGCCAGGCCGCGGCGATCAGGCTGAGGTTGAGCAGCACCGGCGTGAACGCCGGCACCGCGAAGCGCCGCCAGGTGTTGAGGATGCCCGCGGCGAGCGCGACCAGCGACATGCAGCCGATGTAGGGGAACATCCAGCGCGCCATCAGCACCGCCAGGTCGAAGTCCTGCAGCCCGGCGGCCAGCATCCACACGAGGATCGGCGCCGCGGCGATGCCGAGCAGGCTGGTCGCCACCAGCGCCCACAGCAGCACGGTGGCGACCGCGTCGATGAGGCGCCGGGTCGCCTCGTCGCCCTCGCGCTCGCGCGTGTCCGCGAGAAAGGGCACGAAGGCCTGCGCGAACGCGCCTTCGGCGAAGAGGCGCCGCAGCAGGTTGGGCAGGCGGAAGGCGACGTTGAAGGCGTCGGTCAGCGACCCGGCGCCGAACTGCGCGGCGATGAGCTGGTCGCGCACGAGGCCGGTCACCCGGGAGACGAGCGTCAGCAGCGAGACGGTGGAGGCGGCCTTGAGGAGGTTCACGGGTGGGCGGCGGATTATAGGGAGCGGCCTGGAGCCGGCCCATCGCATGTCGAGGCGCCGTGCTATACTTCGCCGCTTTTGCAGCCGTGCCTGCCCTGCAGCCCCACCCCTGACGGTCGCGCGCAAGGCACCCGCCCAACACCGAAGGCTACCCACCCGACTATGGCCACGTCCTCCAGAGCCAAGAAGAAGACCGTCCGCATCGCCTCGGGCCGCAAGCGCGCGCGCCAGAACGTGACGCTGAACGCCGCCAATTCCTCGCTGCGTTCGCGCTTTCGCACCATGGTCAAGCAGGTGAAGAAGGCGGTTGCCGGTGGCGACAAGGCCGCAGCGTCCGAAGTCTTCAGGAATGCCCAGAGCGTCATCGACTCGGTCGCCGACAAGGGCATCTTCCACAAGAACAAGGCCGCGCGCATCAAGAGCCGCCTCTCGGCGAAGATCAAGGCGCTGGCCAACCCGGCCGCCTGAGGCGACCGGCGCATCACCCGAGAAGGGCCTGCCGACGCAGGCCCTTCTTGCGTTCCCGGCGGCCGGCGCGCCGCAGGCGCGGGCGCGGCGACGGCAAGGACCTTTAGAATCCGCTCCCGGCCGGCGGTGACCGAAGGGGGTTGCACGCCGGCTTCGTTTTTTCGCCGAGCCCCTTCGGCCGAGTTCGAAAGGTAGCCATGAACGCCCCGGTCCACGCCGCCGACCCGATGCCGCACGTGATGTCCACCTACGCGCGCCTGCCTCTGGCGCTCTCGCACGGCAGGGGCTGCCGCGTCTGGGACACGCAGGGGCGACGCTATCTGGACGCGCTGGCGGGCATCGCGGTGAGCACGCTGGGCCACGACCACCCGCAGCTCGTTCCCGCGCTGCAGGACCAGGTGTCCAGGCTCATCCACTGCAGCAACTACTACGAGGTGCCGCTGCAGGAGCAACTCGCCGCGCGCCTGTGCGAGCTCTCCGGCCTGGATGCGGCCTTCTTCTGCAACAGCGGCCTCGAGGCCAACGAGGCGGCGATCAAGCTCGCGCGCAAGTACGGGCATGGCAAGGGCATCGCACGCCCGGAGATCGTCGTCTGCGAGAAGGCCTTCCACGGGCGCTCGATCGCCACCCTCTCGGCCACCGCCAATCGGAAGATCCAGGAGGGCTTCGGGCCACTGGTGGAAGGCTTCGTGCGCGTGCCGCTGAACGATCTGGCCGCCGTCGAGGCGCTGGCCGCGTCCAACCCGAACGTCGTCGCCGTCTTCCTCGAGACGATCCAGGGCGAGGGCGGCATCAACCCCACGCGCGCCGATTACCTGCAAGGCCTGCGCGCACTCTGCGACGCCCGCGGCTGGCTGCTGATGCTCGACGAGGTGCAGTGCGGCATCGGCCGCACGGGCAAGTGGTTCGCGCACCAGTGGGCCGGTATCACGCCCGACGTCATGCCGCTGGCCAAGGGTCTGGGTTCGGGCGTTCCCATCGGCGCCGTCGTCGCCGGGCCGAAGGCGGCGCGGCTGTTCCAGCCCGGCAACCACGGAACGACCTTCGGCGGCAACCCGCTGGCCATGCGCGCCGGCGTCGAGACGCTGCGCATCATGACCGAGGACGGCCTGCTCGAGAACGCCGCGGCGCGCGGCGCGCAATTGCGCAGCGCCTTCGAGGCCGCCTTCGCCGGCGAGCCCGGCGTGCGCGAGATCCGCGGCGCGGGCCTGATGATCGGCATCGAGCTCGACCGCCCCTGCGGTGCGCTGCTGCAGCGCGCGGCCGACGCCGGGCTGCTCATGAGCGTCACCGCGGACAGCGTGGTGCGCCTGCTGCCGCCGCTCATCCTCTCGGCCGAGGAGGCCGAGGAGATCGTCGCCATCCTGGTGCCGCTGGTGAGGGCCTTCCTCGCCGAAGCCAGGGCATGAAGCCCGGACACTCGCTGATGAAGCACTACCTGCAGTTCAAGGACCTGCGGCGCGAGGAGTACGCCTATCTCTTCGAGCGCACGCGCATCATCAAGCGCCGCTTCAAGAACTACGAGCGCTACCAGCCGCTGGCCGACCGCACGCTGGCGATGATCTTCGAGAAGGCGAGCACGCGCACGCGCGTGAGCTTCGAGGCCGGCATGTACCAGATGGGCGGATCGGTCGTGCACCTGACCACCGGCGACAGCCAGCTCGGACGCGCCGAGCCCATCGAGGACAGCGCGCGCGTCATCAGCCGCATGGTCGACCTGGTGATGATCCGCACCTTCGAGCAGAGCAAGCTCGAGGCCTTCGCCGCGCACTCGCGCGTGCCGGTGATCAACGGCCTCACCAACGAGTACCACCCCTGCCAGATCCTGGCCGACATCTTCACCTTCATCGAGCACCGCGGCGACATCGCCGGCAAGGTCGTGGCCTGGGTCGGCGACGGCAACAACATGGCCAACACCTGGCTGCAGGCGGCGCAGATCCTGGGCTTCACGCTGCACGTGAGCACGCCGCGCGGCTACGAGATCGCTCCGCAGCTGGTGGGCGACGCAGCCGCCTGCCTGAAGACCTTCAAGAGCCCCGCCGCTGCCTGCGAAGGCGCGCACCTGGTGACGACCGACGTCTGGACCAGCATGGGCTTCGAGGCCGAGAACGCCGCGCGCCAGGCGGCCTTCGCCGACTGGTGCGTGGACGCGCAGATGATGCAGCTGGCGCGCAGCGATGCCCTCTTCATGCACTGCCTGCCCGCGCACCGAGGCGAGGAAGTCGCCGCCGAGGTCATCGACGGCCCGCAGAGCGTGGTCTGGGACGAAGCCGAAAACCGAATGCACGTGCAGAAAGCGCTGATGGAGTACCTGCTTCTGGGGCGAATCGGCTGACGCCCGGTCGGAGGCTTCCTAAGCCTCCACCTTCAGCGCGCCGCGGCGGATCTGGTCGCGCTCCATGCTCTCGAAGAGCGCCTTGAAGTTGCCCTCGCCGAAGCCCTCGTCGGCGCGGCGCTCGATGAACTCGAAGAACACCGGCCCGAGCAGGGTCTGGCTGAAGATCTGCAGCAGCAGCCGCTTCTCGCCGCCGGCGGTGCTGCCGTCGACGAGGATGCCGCGCGTCTGCAGCTCCGCCACCGGCAGGCCGTGCCCAGGCAGGCGCTCGTCCAGCATCTCGTAGTAGACCTCGTTGGGTGCCGTCATCAGCGGCACGCCGGCCATCTGCAGCGCATCCACCGTCTCCACCAGGTTCTCGGTGAGCAGCGCCACGTGCTGGATGCCCTCGCCGTTGAACTGCATGAGGAACTCCTCGATCTGCCCCGTGCCCTTGCCCGACTCCTCGTTGAGCGGGATGCGGATGAGGCCGTCGGGTGCGGTCATGGCGCGGCTGGTGAGGCCCGTGTACTCGCCCTGGATGTCGAAGTAGCGGATCTCGCGGAAGTTGAAGAGCCGCTCGTAGAAGCCGCCCCAGTAGGCCATGCGTCCGCGGTAGACGTTGTGCGTGAGGTGGTCGATGGCCTTCAGGCCGTGGCCGCGCGGATGGCGGCTGGCCGGGTCCTCGAAGCCGGGCAGCCACTCGAAGTCGATGTCGTAAATGCTCCTGCCGTCCTCGAAGCGGTCGATCAGGTACAGCGGCGCGCCGCCGATGCCCTTGATCGCCGGCAGCTTGAGCTCCATCGGGCCCGTGGGCACGTCCACCGGCTGCGCACCGCGATCGAGCGCGAGGGCGTAGGCCTTGTGCGAATCGCGCACGCGAAACGCCAGCGCGCAGGCGCAGGGCCCATGCTCGGCGGCGAAATAGCCCGCGAGGCTCTTCGGCTCGCGGTTGACGATGAAGTTGATGTCGCCCTGGCGGTAGAGCAGCACGTCCTTGCTGCGGTGCCGCGCGACGGGCGAGAAGCCCATCTTCTCGAACAGCGGCTCGAGCACGCCGGCCTGCGGCGATGCGAATTCGACGAACTCGAATCCCATCAGGCCCATCGGATTCTCGAAGTGTTCAGGCACGGCATGTCTCCCGTCTTGTCAAGCGCGTCCGGCGATGGTAGCGAAGGAAGTTCGACGCCACCGGCTTGACAGCTTCGGCACGTCGATGGCATGGATACGGAGCCCGACCCATTGACGACGGCCGTGGCGGCTTGCTTGAATCCCCGCATGGACAGTTCCTCGACCGGTGGCCGGGTCGATGCCGACCCTGGACTCGACCCGCCGACTCCGGCGCGACGCGCCCGGGGGCCGGCCTGGCAGCGGCTTGCGCGCCTGCTGCGCGAAGCCGATGTCGAGCTGGACGGCACGCGGCCCTGGGACCTGCGGCTGCACGACGCGAGCGTGCCGCGGCGCGTGCTGCTGCGCGGCTCGCTCGGCCTGGGCGAGTCCTACATGGACGGGCACTGGAGCTGCGAACGCCTGGACGAGTTCTTCCACCGCCTGCTGCGCGCCAACCTCGCCGACCGCGTTCACGCCCTCGGCGGCTTCTGGTACGGCCTGCGGACGCGGCTCTTCAACCTGCAGACGCGTGCACGCGCCTGGCAGGTCGGGCAGGCCCACTACGACCTCGGCAACGATTTCTACGCCGCGATGCTCGATGCGCGCATGACCTACACCTGCGCCTTCTGGGCCGGCGCCGACAGCCTGGATGCGGCGCAGGAGCACAAGCTCGACCTCGTCTGCCGCAAGCTGCAACTGCAGCCGGGCATGCGCGTGCTCGACATCGGCTGCGGCTGGGGCAGCTTCATGCAGTTCGCCGCCGAGCGCTACGGCGTGCGCTGCGTCGGCGTCACCGTCTCGGCCCAACAGGCCGCGCTCGGCCGGCAGCGCTGCGCGGGCCTGCCGATCGAGTTCCGGCTGGCCGACTACCGCACGCTGGACGAGCCCTTCGATCGCATCGTCAGCCTGGGCATGTTCGAGCACGTCGGGAAGAAGAACCACGAGACCTACATGAAGGTGCTGCGCCGCTGCCTGCATCCCTGGGGCCTGGCGCTGCTGCACACCATCGGCCGCAACGAGGCCGGCCACGGCACCGATCCGTGGATCCACCGCTACATCTTCCCCAACGGCGAGCTGCCCACCATCGCCCAGATCGGCCGCGCCTGCGAACGCCGCTTCGTCGTCGAGGACCTGCACAACTTCGGCGCCGACTACGACCGCACGCTGCTGGCCTGGCACGCCAACTTCGCGCGCGCCTGGCCGCGCTTCGCGCCGCGCCTGGGCGAGCGCTTCGAGCGCATGTGGCGCTACTACCTGCTCTCCTGCGCCGGCGCCTTCCGCGCCCGCGACGTGCAGGTCTGGCAGTGGCTGCTGTCGCTGCCGGGGCGGCCGGGCGTCTATCCGCGGCTGGCGGACTGAAGTCACCCCACCCGCGCACGATGCGCAGGCGCATTCGCCGTCGCAGGCGGCGCGGCCGCTGCGCTCGGCCTGCGCGCAGCCCCCCCGAGACGCGGGGGGCGAGAGACGCCGCCGGCGAACGATCGACAAACGATGAGCCCTCACATTCGCTGCACACCGCGAACCGACGCGAGGCAAGAGGAGCAGCGATGATGACAAGCACGAAGTCGACCCGTTCGAAGCCGCACGCAGGCGCCTGGCTGCTGGCGGCAAGCCTGGCGGCAGCCGCCGGCAGCGCCCAGGCCGCGACCTACGTGGAGACCTTCAGCGGCCCGCTGAATGGCACGCTGTGGGACCTGGACGCGCTCGGCAACGACTATGAGGTCTCAGGCGGCGAGCTGATCTTCACCCGCCACAGCGGGGACAGTTCGAGACTGAGCTTTCTGCCCGAGCTCATCGGCAACTTCGACGTCAGCTTCGAATACCGCCTGATCCAGTGGGACTTCGTCAATGCCGGAGGCGATCGGCTGCAACTGGATGTCTCCTCCGGCGGCGTCGGGCACGCCGTCGGCCGCGCGCAAGAGCTCGGAGCCTCGTCGCCCTTCGCCTACTTCGGCAAGGTCGCCGACCTGCCTTGCTGCGCCTCCTCGTCCTTGCCCGAAGGTTCCGTAGGCCATGGGGCGCTGCGCATCGTCCGCGCGGACGGCATCGTCAGCGTCATGTTCAAGGACGGCAGCGGGAGCTGGGAGACCCTGCAGCAGAGTACCGAAGACCCCCGGAATCTGCAGGCGGGCTTCAGCGCCTACATCCACAACGGCTACCGCGACGGCACGAGCTACGCGATCGACAACTTCGTGCTGAGCGCCGAGGGTTTCACGGCGCCGGTGCCCGAACCGAGCCACGGCGCCATGCTGGCCTGCGGGCTGGCCGTCGTCTCCTGGCTGAGCCGCCGCCGTCGGCGCCCCTCCGCCTGACCCGCCCCGCGCAGGCCTCAGGTTCCCGCGCCTGCCGTGCGCAGCCGCCGCGCCCGGGCCACCGCCTCGGGCAGCGACAGCGCCTGCCCCTCGCGCCAGATGGCCTCGGCCAGCGCTGGCCTCAGGCGCTGGCGGCAGGCGCGGCGCACGCGCAGCACGTCGCGCCGGTCGCTGCGTGCCAGCGGCCCGAACTGCGTGCGCCAGGCGTGGTCGGCAAAGCCCAGCAGCCGCGCCGCCGGCTCGGCCAGGCCGCGCCGGTGCGCCAGCAGCGCCAGGTTCCATAGCGCGTAGAGCACGGCCTCGCGGTCCAGCATCGCCCAGGCGAGCTCCAGCGACTGCAGCGTGGCCGCCATCGCCTCGGGCAGTTGCCCCAGGTCCTGGGCCGCGCTGCCCAGGGCGTTGTAGAGCGGCGCCAGCAATTGCTCGTCGCCGCAGGCCTGCGCCTCCTCGATCAGGGGCTCGATGAGCGCCAGCGCCTGCTGCGGCTGCTCGGCGTGGATGAGGGCGATGGCGATGTTGTGGCGCAGGCCGCGCATGGCGTGCAGCGGCTGCGGCTGCAGGTCTTGCAGAAGGGCCAGCGCGCGGCGGTAGCCGCGCTCGGCCGCGGCGACGTCGCCGTCGACCTCGTTGGCCATGGTCGCGAGCTGGTTGACGGCCTCGGCCTCGCTGGCGGCATCGCCGGCGATGCGGGCGCTTTGCACCGCTTCCTCGAGCAGTTCCCGCGCCGCCGCCACGTCGCCGGCGGCACGCCAGCGCACCTTGGCCACCTGCCACTGCGCCCGCGCGCGTGCCTGCACCTGCGCCGGCCACGCCGCCGCGGCCGCCTCGGCGTGGCGGCAGGCCGCCTCGCGCTGCCCCAGCGCCAGCGCCAGGCGCGCCGCCAGCGCCCGGGCGCTGCGCCCGAGTTCGGCCTGCGCGGGCGCATCTCCCCCGTCCGGAGCGGCTTCGGCCAGCGCGCGATCCAGGACCTGCACGAACGCCACGGGCGGGACGCGCTCGGCCCAGGCCGGCGTCAGCGTCAGCGCCAGCTGCAGCACCTGCGCGGGCGCGGCCTGCGCGTCCTCGCGCTGCGCCATCCAGCTCAGCAGCGGCCACAGCGGCGCCAGCCGGGGCAGCGGCCAGGGCTCGCGCAGCCGCTCAGCCCAGCTCTGCACGGCCTGCCACCAGGCCTGCGGCGGCACGAGGGACGGCGCCTCGAGCACGCGGTCGCGCACCGGCTCGCGCAGCGCCCAGCAGCTCTCGCTGCCGTCGTCCGCCACCGCATCGACGAGGCTGCTCGCCACCAGTTCGTCCAGGGCCAGGCGCGCCGCGGCCGTGCTCGACGCGATTCCGGCGGCGACGCCGAACGCGGCGATCAAGTCGCCGGCGAGCGCACAAGGCGGCGCCGCCAGCCCTTCCAGCAGCCGCCGCGCGGGCGGCGACAGGCTGGCCAGGCTCTCATCGACGACGGCCAGCAGCGAAGCGTGGCGCGGGTCCTGGCCGGCGCGCGCGCTGTGGCGGGCCAGCAAGGCCCAGCGTTGGCTGCCGGGCTGGGCGAGGAGCTCGAGCATCGCCCCCGGCGGCAGGCTGCGCACGCGGGCGGCCGCCAGTTCCAGCGCCAGCGGCAGGCCCTGCAGGCGACGCACGAGCGAGGCCACCGCGCCCGCGTTGCCGGCATGCAGCTGGAAGTCGGCCCGACTGGCCTGGGCACACTCCACGAACAGGCGCACCGCCGCATAGGCGCCGAGCTCGGCCAGCGGCGCGTCCGCCGGCGGCAGCGGCAGAGGCGCCACCGGATGATCGACCTCGCCGGGCAGCCCGAGCACGCGGCGCGAAGTCAGCAACAGGCGTAGTCCCGGCACCTGCGCCAGGAGCTGCAGCAGGCAGCGCCCGGCCTCGTCGTCCAGGGCGTCGACGTTGTCCAGCACCAGCAGCGCGCGCCGTCCGGCCAGGGCGGCGACGCAGGCGCCCACGGCGTCGCCCTGCGGCAAAGGCGGACGCAGGCTCTCCAGCAGGCGCTCGTGCAGCGCGGCCACGCCTTGCACCTGGATGCAGGAGACGAAGCGCAGCGCGTCGAAGCGGGCGCCCTGCCGCGCCAGACGCTGCAGGAGCTCGAGCGCCAGTCGCGTCTTGCCGATGCCGCCGGCTCCGCGCAGCGTCGTCAGCGCCTGGCGGTCGACGGCGCGCACCAGATCGTCGATCAGCGCCGCATCGCCATGCCAGTGCCCAAGCGGCATGGGCAGCGTGTGTTCGATCCCCTGCGCGGGCAGCGGCATGCGCTCCCCCAGCGCCGGCGGATCGGCCAGCAGCTGGACTTCCCCAGCGGGCGCCGCGACGGCAGCCCAAGGCCTCGGCCCCGCGGACGGCGCCATGCGCTCGGCCAGGGCCTGCAGCCGCATGCGCTCCTCGACCAGCCAGTCGTCGTAGTAGCCCGGGAGCAACTCGCCCCCGTAGCAGGCAAGCGCGGCGTGCGCCGCGCCGGCCGCGCTGGCACGCTCGAACGCCCAGACGTCGCACTCCAGCGCGCCCGGCAGCAGGCGCAGCACGCGGCGGTCGGCGGCCAGCAGCGGGCGCGACGCCTGCAGTCCGCCCTGCCGCTCGAGCGTGGCGCGCAGCGTGCTGAGCGTCTGCCGCAGGCGCGCCAGCCCGGTGACGAGATCGACCTGCGGCCACAGCAGGGCGGCCAGCTCCTCGCGCCCGTGGTCGCGCGCAGGCCGCAGCGCCAGGCGCGCCAGCAGCAGCACGGCGGCGCGGCTGTGCAGCCGGCGCAGGCAGCGCCGTCCGTCGTCGATCTCGAAGCCGCCCAGCAGGCGCAGCCGCCACAAGGGCGGGCTCAGGGTCGCGTCTGTCGGGGGCGATGGCTGCATGGGTCAGGAGCGCAATGCCACAGCCCCCCGATCAGCCGCGCACGAACAGCGTCACCAACGGCTGGGCGCCGACCTGGCGGCTGCAGTGGCCGTGCAGCTTGGGGTCGAAGCTCGCGCCCTCGGGCAGCAGGTCGGCCGAGTAGAAGTGCTCGCCGGGGCCGAAGACGCGCGTGCTGCCGTCCTGCAGGCCGATCTCCATGCAGCCCTGCAGGATGAAGACCCACTGCGCCTCGCCGGTGCAGTGGAACTCGCTGCGAAAGCCCACCGGGCTGTGGCGCAGCTGGTAGCCGCCGCTGGAGGCCAGCGGCGTCAGGCGCGCCTGCGGCTTGCCGTCACAAAGGACCAGCTCCTCCTGCCGCCAGCGCGCCCGGCCGTCGCGATCGGTGAAGAGAACGTGCTTGACGAGGCTGGGCAGGTTGTTCATCGCAGGAGTCGCGTGGCCGCCGCCATGACGGGCCGGCAAGGGGCAAAGACAATGGGCGCGGGCGACGGACGCCGCCGAGGTCAGCGCGCCGCGAGCATAGACCGGCGCGCGGCGCGGCGAGAATCGCGCTTTCACGATGTCGAGGACCACCACATGAAATATGCCGCCGTCACCGGCGCCGGCTCGGGCATAGGCCGCGCCTGTGCGCTCGCGCTGCTGGGCGCGGGCTGGAGCGTGGCGCTGCTGGGTCGCCGCGAGACCGCACTGCAGGAGACCGCCGGCCTCGCAGGCGCCGCCGCGGCGCAGGCGCTCGCCATCGCCTGCGACGTCGGCCAGGAGGACCAGGTCGAGGCGGCCTTCGCGCGCATCGAGGCGCAGTTCGGGCGCCTGGACCTGCTCTTCAACAACGCCGGCATCGGCCTGCCGGCGCAGACGCCGGACGAGGTCAGCGGCGCGGACTGGCGGCGCATCGTCGACGCCAACCTGAACGGCAGCTTCTACTGCCTGAGCCGCGCCTTCGCCCTCATGCGCCGCCAGCGGCCGCAGGGCGGGCGCATCGTCAACAACGGCAGCATCTCGGCCTACGCGCCGCGCCCGGGCTCGATCGGCTACACGGCGACCAAGCACGCCATCAGCGGCCTCACGCGCGCGGCGGCGCTGGACGGCCGCGCCTTCGACATCGCCGTGGGCCAGATCGACATCGGCAACGCCGCCAGCGAGATGACCGAGCGCATGGCCGCGGGCATCCTGCAGGCCGACGGCAGCGTGCGCGCCGAGGCACGCATGGACCTGGCCTGCGTCGTCGAGGCCTTCATGACCATGGCCGGGCTGCCGCTCTCGGCCAACATGCTCTTCGTCAACGTGATGGCCACGCGCATGCCTTTCGTCGGACGCGGATGAGCATGCGCACGGCGATCCTCTCGGACCTGCACGCCAACCGCGAGGCCTTGGAAGCGGTGCTCGAACACGCGGCCGGACAGCGCATCGAGTCCTTCGCGCTCCTGGGCGACCTCGTCGGCTACGGCGCCGATCCGGCCTGGGTGCTGGAACGCGCACGTGCGCTGGTGGCAGCCGGCGCGGTCGCCGTGCAGGGCAACCACGACCAGGCCACCGCGCGCGGCAGCAGTCCGGAGATGCGCGCCGAGCCGCGGCAGGTGATCGAGTGGACGCGCGGGCAGCTCGACGCCGGCCAGATCGCCTTTCTGGCCGACCTGCCGCTCGAGCAGCGCCGCGGCGACTGCCTCTTCGTGCATGCCAACGCCTGGGAGCCCGGCGACTGGGGCTACGTGCTCGAGCGTGCCGACGCCGCGCGCAGCCTGCGGGCGACGAGCGCGCACGCCACCTTCTGCGGTCACGTGCACGAGGCACGGCTCTACCACCTGGCGCCCAGCGGCGGCACGGCGGCCGACTTCATCCCCACGCCGGGCGTTCCCGTCCCCCTGCTCGCCTCACGCCGATGGCTGGCGATCGCGGGCTCGGTCGGCCAGCCGCGCGACGGCGACCCCGCCGCCTGCTATGCCGTGTACGACGACACCCCCGGCAGCGTCACCTGGTGGCGCGTTCCGTATGACCACGAGAGCGCAGCGGCGAAGATCCGTGCCGCCGGCCTGCCCGCGGCGCTGGCCGACCGGCTTGCGCACGGGTACTGAAGCGGCAGCCGCGCGCGTGCAACCGACCTTCGACGGCGCTCGCATGACCTCTCCCGCCGCCGACGCGCCAGGCGTCCTGCCCGCGCCCGCACCGCTCGTGCGCCCGGGCCAGCGCATCGACGACTTCGTCGTCGAGGAAATGCTGCACCAGGGCGGCATGGCGACGATCTGGGGCGTGCGCCGCGTCGCCGACGACCCGCAGGAGGGGGACCACGCCGGCTGCCCCGCCGTCGACGAGGACGACGCCCTGCCGCTCGTGATGAAGGTGCCCCGAATCCAGGGCGGGGACGATCCGGCGGCCATCGTCGGCTTCGAGGTCGAGCAGATGATCCTGCCGATGCTGCAAGGCCCGCACGTGCCGCGCTTCGTCGCCCGCGGGGACTTCACGCGGATGCCCTACATCGTCATGGAGCGCATCGAGGGATCGTCGCTGCGCCCGCGGCTGGCGGCAGCGCCCCTGCCGATCGGCGAGGTGATCGAGATCGGCGCCCGCGTGGCCATCGCCTTGCATGAGCTGCACCGCCAAGGCCTCGTGCACCTAGACGTGAAGCCGAGCAACATCATGTTCCGCGCCGACGGCAGCGCGGTGCTCATCGACTTCGGTCTCTCGCGCCACGACCAGTTGCCCGACCTCCTCGACGAGGCCTTCGGGCTGCCGCTGGGGACGAGCCCCTACATGGCGCCCGAGCAGGTGCGGCACGTGCGCGACGATCCGCGCAGCGACCTCTTCGCGCTTGCCGTGATGCTCTACCACTTCACCACCGGCCAGCGCCCCTTCGGCCAGCCCGACACCGTGCGCGGCCTGCGCCGACGGCTGTTCGAGGATCCCGTGCCGCCGGTGCGGCTTCGCCCCGACTGCCCGCCCTGGTTGCAGGAGGTCATCCTTCACGGGCTCGAGGTCGATCCCGTGCAGCGCCTGCAGACCGGCGCGCAGATGGCGCTGGCGCTGCGCTTCCCCGCGCAGGTGGCGCTCACCGCGCGCGCCGCCAAGGGCCGGGTGGACAGCCGCTGGCGGCGGCTCAAGCGCCGCCTGCGCAGCCTCAACGAGGAGGTGCCGCGAACTCGCGCGAGTCCCGCAGCGGCCAGCCGCCTGAGGAGGAGCCCGATCGTCGTCGCCGCGATCGACGTCGAGAACGCCGGCAGCGGCCTGCTCGAGCACCTGCGCGAGACGGTACGCCGCATCGTGCTCACCGAACCCGGCGCACGCCTGGTGTGCGTCAGCGTGCTGCGCAGCAGCCGCCTGGCGACGGACTCGCGCCTGGACGAACAAGGCCGCAGTCGCCACGTCAGGCAGCGCGTGGCGCTCAGGCACTGGGTGCGGCCGCTGCTGCAAAGCCTGGCGCTCGACGAGGGACGGGTGAGCGTTCACGTGCTCGAGGCGCCCGAACCCGCGGCGGCGATCATCGACTTCGCCGCGCGCGCGCAGGCCGATCACATCGTCATGGGCGCGCGCGGCGCCTCCGCGCTGCGCCGGCACTTCGGCAGCGTCAGCTCGGAGGTCGTCGCCAGGGCCAACTGCAGCGTCACCGTGGTGCGCGAGTGAGCCGGTCGCCGGCGGCGGCTCAGACCGCCAGCCCCAACGCCTCGCGCACCAGCTTGCGCAAGGCCTCGAAAGTCGCCTGCAGCGGCTGCGCGCTGGTGTCCTGCCGGAACTCGGCCTTCGAGTAGAAGGCCGCGCGGCCGGCGAGGATGCGGCGCAGATCGTCCATGGCCTCGGCACTGGCAGCGATCGGCCGCAGGTCGCCCTGCGCGCGCACGCGGCGCATGTGATCCTCGGGCGCCGCGTGCAGCCAGACCGTGGTGCAGTGCGCCAGCAGCAGGTTGAAGGTGGCGGCATCGGAGACGAGGCCGCCCGGCGTGGCGATGACGGCTTCGGGATAGATCTGGATCGCCTCCTCGAGCGCGCGGCGCTCGTAGCGGCGGTAGGCGTTGACGCCGTAGAGCGCCTGGATCTCGCTCACGCTGCAGCCGGCGAACTGCTCGATCTCGTGGCTGAGCTCGACGAAGGGGTAGCCGAGGTCGTTGGCGAGCATGCGCCCGAGCGTGCTCTTGCCCGCGCCGCGCAGCCCCACCAGCGCCACGCGCGTACTGCGCAGCGCCGGATCGGCCGCATTGGCACCGCCGGTGCCCAACATCTGCCCGATGGCCACGCGGGCGCGGCGCAGCGTGGGTTCATCGCGACCTTCGAGCAGCTCGCGGATCAGCAGCCATTCGGGGTTGGACGTCGTCACGTCGCCCGTCAGTTCGGCCAGCGAGCAGTGCAAGGCCTTGGCCACCTGCAGCAGCACGAGGATGGAGGCGTTGCCCAGCCCGTATTCGAGGTTGGCGAGATGCCGCTCCGAAACATCCGCGGCCAGCGCGACGGCCTTGCGCGTCATGCCGCGGCGTGCACGCAGCGCGCGCACGCGCTCGCCCAGCGCGACCAGGAAGGGGTTCTTCTCGCTGATCGAAGCCTCGTCGCCCACCGCTTGGGGCGACACCTCGGCCTGCATCAAAATGCTGCTCTCGGACACAAACGAATCATCGGTCAAGCGATGAACGCATGATAATGCATCTTCGTTGTACCAGGAAGCGGAAACACCGCGCGCGCATGCTTGCGCTTGCGCTCGCCGCTGCGCTGCAGGGTTGCGCGGTGGTCGACTACGAGCAGCGGCGCTGGATTTTCCTCACCACGCGCCAGGCCTGGGCGCCGGGCGTGGCCGCGGCCGCGGGAATGCAGGATGCGTGGATCGACTTCGTTTCCGAGCATCCGGAGCAGCGCGGGCAGGTCGTGAACCTGCACGGACTATGGCTGGCGCGTGAGGAGGCGTCGGCACCGGTGCTGCTCTTCCTGCACGGCGTGCGCTGGGACGTCCGTGCCAGCGCCCCGCGCATGCGGCAATTGCACGCGCTGGGCTTCTCGGTGCTGGCGATCGACTATCGCGGTTTCGGGCGCAGCAGCGACTGGATGCCTTCGGAAACCCTGGCCGCCGAGGACGCGCACGCGGCCTGGCGCTGGCTCGCGCGGCGCCACCCGCAGGCGCGGCGCTTCATCTTCGGCCATTCGCTGGGCGGCGCCGTCGCCGTGCGCCTGGCGCAGGAAGTGGACGACGAGTCCGGGCTCATCGTCGAGGGCGGCTTCACCTCGGCGATCGACGTGCTGAAGAGCACGCGCTGGGGCTGGCTTCCGGTGCGTGCGCTGGTCACGCAGACGCTGGACGGCGCCGCGCGCATCGCCGATGTGGGTTCGCCGGTGTTGATCGTGCACGCGGCGGCGGACAGCATGATCGACCCCGCGCTCGGGCGCGCCCTCTACGAACGCGCGCGCGAGCCCAAGCGCTTCGTTCTCGTCGAAGGCGCGGTGCACGAGGACGTCGGCGCCATCGGCGCCGACGCTTACCGCGAGGCGCTGCGCGAGCTGTTCGGAATCGATCCCGTGCCGCCTCCGGTCGGTGGCGAGCGTGCGGCGCCGCGCGGGCTTCAGGTCGACTGACTCACCGCGATCGTCGGGAACTTGCCCGTGTAGTCCTTGCCCTTGAGCGCGATCTTCACCGCCACCTGGCGCGCCACCGACCTGTAGATGGCGGCGATCTCGCCCTCGGGATCGGCGACGACGCTGGGCTTGCCGCCGTCGGCCTGAACCCGGATCTGCATGTTCAGCGGCAGCGCGCCGAGGTAGTCGACGGCATACTGCTCGGCCATGCGGCGGCCGCCCTCGGCGCCGAAGATGTGCTCGGTGTGGCCGCAGTTGGGGCAGCAGTAGACGGCCATGTTCTCGACGATGCCCAGAATGGGGACGCCCACCTTCTCGAACATCTTCAGACCCTTCTTCGCGTCCAGCAGCGCGATGTCCTGCGGCGTGGTGACGATGACCGCACCGGTGAGCGGCACGCGCTGGCTGAGCGAGAGCGCGATGTCGCCGGTGCCCGGCGGCATGTCGACGAGCAGGTAGTCGAGCTCGCGCCACTGCGTCTGGTGCAGCAGCTGATCCAGCGCCTGCGTGGCCATGGGGCCGCGCCAGATCATGGCCTGGTCGGGTTCCACCAGAAAGCCGATCGACATCACCTGCACGCCGTAGTTCTCGAGCGGCTCCATGCTCTTGCCGTCGGGGCTCGCCGGGCGGCCTTCGATGCCCATCATCATCGGCTGGCTCGGGCCGTAGATGTCCGCATCGAGGATGCCGACGCTGGCCCCTTCGGCAGCCAGCGCCAGCGCCAGGTTGACGGTCGTCGTGCTCTTGCCCACGCCGCCCTTGCCGGAGGCGACGGCGACGATGTTCTTCACCTTGGGAAGCAGCTGCACGCCGCGCTGCACCGCGTGCGCGACGATGCGCGTCGTCAGGTTGACGCTGACGTTGTCGACCCCCGGCACCGAGCGCGCCGCGGCAACCAGGGCCTTGCGCAGCGCCGGATGCTGGCTGCGCGCGGGATAGCCCAGCACGACGTCGAAGGCGACGTCGTCGCCTTCGATGCGCAGGTTCTCGATCTGGCGCGAGGAGACGTAGTCCACGCCGGTCTGCGGGTCGCGAACGGATCGGAGCGCTTCGGTCAGGGCAGCTTCGGTGACGGTGGACATGGGGAGTGAGGACCTGGTCTGCAATGGAGGGAGGGGAAGAAGGCGCGGGAGACGCGGCACCCGGCACGCGGCAGCGCAGCGACTTGCGGGCAGTCTAGCGAATGGGCTGCGGCCGGGATGCCAGTGGGGTCTGCGCCCTAGAATCGCGCCCCTGCCCCCGACGGCGCCGCCATGACCCGCAAGCTCTTCGTCACCACCGCCCTGCCCTACGCCAACGCGCCGTTCCACATCGGGCACATGATGGAGTACATCCAGGCCGACACCTGGGTGCGCTTCCAGCGCATGCGCGGGCACGAGGTGCGCTTCGTCTGCGCCGACGACGCCCACGGCGCGCCGATCATGATCGCGGCGGAGAAGGCCGGCCTCACGCCGCAGGCCTTCGTCGCAGGGATCGCCGCCGGGCGCGCGCGCTACCTGGACGGCTTTCACATCGGCTTCGACAACTGGCACAGCACCGACGCGCCGGAGAACCACGCGCTCGCGCAGGACATCTACCGCGCTCTGCGCGCCAACGACCTCGTCCAGACGCGCACGATCGAGCAGTTCTTCGACCCCGACAAGGGCATGTTCCTGCCCGACCGCTTCATCAAGGGCGAGTGCCCGCGCTGCGGCGCGAAGGACCAGTACGGCGACAACTGCGAGGTCTGCGGCGCGGTCTACGCCCCCACCGAGCTGAAGAACCCGTATTCGGCGCTCTCCGGGGCCACGCCCGAGCTGCGCTCGAGCGAGCACTTCTTCTTCAAGCTCTCCGACCCGCGCTGCGTCGAGTATCTGGAGAACTGGACGCAGGAGGGCCGCCTGCAGCCCGAAGTCGCCAACAAGGTGCGCGAGTGGTTCGTGCGCGACGAGGCCGGCAAGGTGGGCCTGGGCGACTGGGACATCAGCCGCGACGCACCCTACTTCGGCATCGAGATCCCGGACGCGCCGGGCAAGTACTTCTACGTCTGGCTGGACGCGCCCATCGGCTACCTGGCGAGCCTGAAGAACCTCTGCGGCAAGCTCGGCGTCGACTTCGACGCCTATCTCGCGCAGCCCGAGCTCGAGCAGGTGCACTTCATCGGCAAGGACATCGTCACCTTCCACACCCTCTTCTGGCCGGCGATGCTGAAGTTCAGCGGCCGCAAGACGCCCGACCGCGTCTACGTGCACGGCTTCCTCACCGTCAGCGGCGAGAAGATGAGCAAGAGCCGCGGCACCGGCATCGACCCGCTGCGCTACCTCGAGCTCGGCATGGACGCGCAGTGGCTGCGCTACTACATCGCCGCCAAGCTGAATGCGCGCGTCGAGGATCTGGACTTCAACCCCGACGACTTCGTCGCGCGCGTCAACGCCGACCTCGTCGGCAAGTACGTCAACATCGCCAGCCGCGCCGCGGGCTTCATCGCCAAGCGCTTCGGCGGGCGGCTCAGCGCCGACGTCGGCGTCGAGGGCCGCATGGTGCTCGACGCGCTGCGCGCGCAGGCCGAGCCGATCGCGCAGCTCTACGACGCGCGCGAATTCGGCAAGGCGCTGCGCGAGATCATGCTGCTGGCCGACCGCGTCAACGAGTACGTCGACACGCGCAAGCCCTGGGAGATCGCGAAGCGGCCGGGCCAGGACGCGGCGCTGCACGACGTCTGCAGCACCTCCATCGAGGCCTTCCGCCTGCTCACCCTGTACCTGAAACCCGTGCTCCCCGAGCTCGCGGCGCGGGTCGAGGCCTTCCTGAAGATCGAGCCGCTGCAATGGGCCGACAGCGCGCGCGCGCTCGGCGCGCACGTCATCGGCCCCTTCACGCACCTGATGCAGCGCGTGGACGCGAAGGCGATGGACGCGCTCTTCGACGCGCCCGATCCCTCCGACGCGGCGGAGCCGACGCCGGCACTTCCCGGCGGCGAAGCGCTGGCACCGCAGATCGGCATCGACGACTTCGCCAAGGTCGACCTGCGCCTGGCGCGAATCGTCGCCGCCGAGCGCGTCGAAGGCAGCAGCAAGCTGCTGCGCCTGACGCTGGACGCCGGCGAAGGGCGCACGAGGAACGTCTTCAGCGGCATCGCCGCCAGCTTCGACCCCGACGCCCTGGTCGGCAAGCTGACGGTGCTGGTGGCCAACCTCGCGCCGCGCAAGATGAAGTTCGGCGTCAGCGAGGGCATGGTGCTGGCCGCCAGCCACGCCGACGAGAAGGGCCATCCCGGGCTGCACCTGCTCGAGCCCTGGCCCGACGCGGCGCCGGGCCTGCGCGTGCGCTGAGCCTTGCCCAGGCCCGGTTCGCCCGGTCCCCCGGGCCGCGGGCCCCGATTCGGGGGGTGCGCCGGCTCGAGGCGGCAACCGCCTTGCTAGGCTCGCGGGTGCATGCCTGCTCCGCGCCCGCAACGCAAGTCACCGCCCCCGGCGCCGCTGCCCATCGGCACGCGCCTGGGCAGCTTCGAGCTGCGCGGCGTGCTCGGTCTGGGGCAGTACGGCTACGGCTATCGCGTCTGGGACCTGGAGAGCGAGAACGAGTACGCGGTCAAGGAGTACCTTCCTGCGGATCTCGCACGACGCGAAGGCGCAACGCAAGTGCTGCCACGCCGGATCGAGGACGAGGAACGCTTCGCGCAAGGCCTTCGCGCCTTCCTGGACGAGGGCAAGTTCCTTTCGCGCGTGCGCGACCCGGGCCTGGTGACGGTCTACGGCAGTTGGGAGGAGAACGGCAGCGCCTACATGGCGATGGACCTCGTCGCCGGACGCAACCTGAAGGAGACGATGCAGGCCCGCGGACGCCCTCCGCGCGAGCCCGCGCTGCGCGCGCTGCTGCAACCGCTGCTGGCCGCCGTCGATGCGCTGCACCGCGCGGGGCTCGAGCACCGCGACATCGCGCTCTCGTCGATCGTCATCGGCCCGGACCATCGGCCGGTGCTGATGGACCTTGGATCGCCGCGGCGCCTGGCCGCCGCGCGCGGCGACCCCGGACCCTCGGGGCCGCGCGAGGGTTTCGCGCCGCCCGAGATGTACGCCACCGGAGCGGCGCTGCAACGCGGCCCCTGGACCGACGTCTACGGCCTCGGCGCGGTGCTGCACTGCCTGATGGTCGGCAAGCCTCCTGCGCCGGCGCCGCTGCGCGTGAACGGCGCGGCGGCACTGACGTGGCCGGAAGCCGTGCTGAGACGCCATTCGCTCGAATTCCTCGCGGTCGTCGAATGGATGCTCGCGCCACAACCCCGCGACCGACCGCAGGACATCGGCGCCGTGCGCGCCGCACTCTCCGATCCGGGGCACCTGCCGGAGCATCTGCGTCCGGGTTGGCGGCAGCGCCTGACGCTGCGCCTGCGGCAGCACAAGCGTCCGCTGCGGCTGCTCGGCACGCTGCTGCTGCTGGCCGCCGCGGCGCTCGTGCTCTGGCGGCTGCGCCAGGCCGGGCTGCTGCCCGACTTCGCTCTGCCGACGGGATAGCGCGGCGGCCACGCCGGCCGCGTCCGAAGATGGCATCATCGACGCCATGCACGGCATCTCGACGCTCTGGGCGCGGCGCAGCGCCGACCTGAGCTGGACGGTCGATCCGCGCGTCTGCCTCCTCACCCGCAGACGCCGGTTCATCGTGCACACGCATCACTGCGGACCTCCCGCGGTGGAGCCCCCTGGCCCCATCGCTCGCCTGGAGACCGCATGCTTCCCGCCCGCCTTCACCCTTTCCGCCCCCGGCTGCGCGACGCGCTCGCCGGCGGCTACGACCGCCAGACTTTCGTCGCCGACGTCGGCGCTGGCCTGACCGTCGGCGTCGTCGCGCTGCCGCTGGCGATGGCCTTTGCCATCGCCTCGGGCGTGAAGCCCGAGCAGGGGCTGTTCACGGCCATCGTCGCGGGCATGCTCATCTCCGCACTCGGCGGCTCGAGCGTGCAGATCGGCGGCCCCGCGGGCGCATTCATCGTCATCGTCTACGGCATCCTCGAGCGCTACGGCCTCACCAACCTCCTCATCAGCACCGCCATGGCGGGCGCACTGATGTTCCTCATGGGCCTGTTCAAGCTCGGCGTGCTGGTGCGCTACGTGCCGGTGGCCATCGTCATCGGCTTCACCAACGGCATCGCGGTGCTGATCGGACTGTCGCAGGTGAAGGACTTTTTCGGGCTGGTGACCCCGAAGCTGCCGGGCGACTTCTTCGCGCTGGTCAAGGTGCTGGCGCAGCACGCGCACACGGTGAATCCCTACGCGCTGGTCATCGCCTGCACCAGCCTGGCGATCGTCGTGCTCTGGCCCAAGAGCTATCGCATGCCGGTCGATGCCCGGGGCCTGGCGCCCAAGCTGCGCCGGCTCCTCGCGCACCTGCCGGGCACCCTCGTCGCGCTCATGCTGGCGACGCTCGCCGTGAGCCTGTTCGGGCTGCCGGTGGAAACCATCGGCTCGCGCTTCGGCGGCATCCCCCGCACGCTGCCGCAGCTGACGCTGCCCGCCTTCGACTGGGAGACCGCCAAGCAACTGCTGATCCCGACGGTGACGATCGCCCTGCTCGGGTCCATCGAGTCGCTGCTCTGCGCGCGCGTGGCCGACACGCTGATCGATGCACCGCGTCACGATCCCAACCAGGAACTGATGGCCCAGGGCGTGGCCAACGTCGTGAGTCCGCTCTTCGGCGGCCTGCCGGCCACCGGCACCATCGCCCGCACCGTCACCAATGTACGCGCGGGCGCGCGCACGCCGGTGGCCGGGCTCGTGCACGCGCTCACCCTCCTGCTCGTCGTGCTCGTGGCCGCACCGTTGGCGACCAACGTGCCCCTGGCGGCGCTGGCGGGAATCCTCGCCTTCGTCGCCTGGAACATGGGCGAGTGGCGCGAATTCGCGCGGCTGCGGCACTTCAGCCTGCAGTACCGAATCATCCTCGTCGGCACCTTCCTGCTCACGGTGGTGTTCGACCTCACGGTCGCCGTCGAGGTCGGCCTGGTGCTCGCCTGCGCCTTCTTCATCCACCGCATGAGCACGCTCTTTCGCGTGCACGCGCTGCCGCGCGAAGGCCTGCCCGAGGGCGTGCAGGCCTTCGAGCTCTTCGGCCCGCTCTTCTTCGGCGCCGTCGGCAAGATCGAGGCGCTGTCGGCGCAGGTGGCGCCCGGCACGCGGGCGCTCGTGCTCGACATGCACCGGCTGTTCTCGATGGACACGTCGGGGCTGGATGCGCTGCGGGAACTGCACCGCACCCTGCAGCGCAAGGGCGTCGCCCTGGTGCTGGCCAACGTCAACGAGCAACCGCTGTCGCTGATGCGCCGCTCGGGCTTCGAGGAGCAGTTGGGCGCCGACCAGATCGTGCCGACGGTTGCCGCGGCCTTCGAAGGCATCGACGACCCCGCCGATGCGGCGCCAGGCTGAGCGGCACGGCGCCGACGGCGCCCTCAGGGCCGGCGCAGGCGCTCGACCACGGCCGCTCCCTCCTCTCGGCCGCGGCAGACGCGGCCACCGACGATGCTGCCGAGGAAGACGGCGACGAAGCTCGCACTGACGCCGAAGACGCCCGCCGATGTCGGCTCCAGATCCAGCCACCGCGCCTGCGCCAGCGGCATGGTGACGCCCAGCAGCTCGCGGCTCCAGGGCAGGTTGACGGCCATGTACCAGAGGCAGGTGCCCAGGCCGGCCAGCATCCCTGCGACCGCGCCCCAGCGATTGGCGCGGCGCCAGAAGATGCCCATCACCAGCGGCGCGAACAAGGCCGAGGCGGCGATCGAGAACGCCGCCGCCACCAGCGTGACGACGCGCTCGGGCCGCAGCGAGGCCGCCATCGCCGCCATCACCGCGACCATCAGCACCAGCGCCTTGGAGAGGATGACGGCGCGCATCGCGGGTGCGCGCGGATCGATCGCGCCGCGATAGACGTCGTGCGAGAAGGCGCTGGCGATCGACAACAGCAGTCCGTCGGCGGTGGACAAGGCCGCCGCGAGGCCACCCGCGGCGACGAGGTAGCCGATCACCGCCGGCAGGCGCGCGATCTCGGGCGCGAGCAGCACGATGACGTCGCTGGAGAGGTGCAGTTCACCGAGTTGCAGGATGCCGTCGCCGTTGATGTCCTCGTACGAAGCCTGACTCGGATCGCGCCGCGTCCAGCGCCGCAGCCAGGCCGGCAGCTGCGTCAGCGGCTGCCCGACCAGGCCGTCGAGGATCTCGGCCTTCACCAGCACCGCCAGCGCCGGTGCCGCCATGTAGAGCACGATGATGAACAGCAGCGACCAGGCCACCGAGCGCCGCGCCGCCGCCGCCGACGGTGTCGTCAGGAAACGCACCAGCACGTGCGGCATCGCCGCGGTGCCCAACATGAGGCAGAAGACGAGCGCGGTGAAGTTGATGCGCTCGCTGCGGTAGACCCGCTGCGCCTCCTCGTCCCCATGCGGATCTCCGCCCGGGAAGGGCAAGGCCTGCGGCGCCAGGCCGCCCAGCGGCTGTGCGCGGTGCAGCGCCTGCGCGAGTTCGGCTTCGTAGCGCGCGCGCGCCTGCACCTCGTTCTGCGGCAGCGCCCGCAGGCGCCGCTCCGCGAGCTGGATCTGCAGCAGCGGCGCGCGCTCGGCGCGCAGGCGCTGCAGTTCCCGCCCCAGTGCCCGCGCATCCTCGGCCATCGCCGCCGGCACGTCGTCGAGCTTGGCGCGCGCGGCCTGGGCGCGCTCGCGCCAGCGCTGCAGCACCTCCTGCTCGCGCGGGTCGGACTGCAGTTGCCGCTCGCGCGCGCTCACGCGCTCGAGCACCTCGGCGTAGGCCAATGGCGGCACCACCGGCTCCGGCTGCCTGAGCCCGAGCCAGATCAACGGCACCAGGAACGCGACGATGAGCACGATGTACTGCGCCACCTGCGTCCAGGTGACCGAACGCATGCCGCCGAGGAAGGAGCACACGAGGACGCCGCCGAGAGCGATGAAGATGCCGACCTCGAAGCTCAAGCGCAGCAGGTGCGAGGCGATCAGGCCGACGCCGTAGAGCTGCGCCACCACGTAGACGAAGCAGACGACCACGGTGGCGAAGGCGCCGATCAGCCGCGGCGCCACGCCGCCGTAGCGCTGGCCGAGGAAGTCGGCCGCCGTATACACCGGCAGCCGCCGCAGGTAGGGTGCCAGCAGCAGCGCCAGCAGGCAGTAGCCGCCGGTCCAGCCGATGATGTAGGCCAGCCCGCCGAAGCCCTGCAGGTAGAGCACGCCCGCGGTGCCGATGAAGGAGGCCACCGACATCCAGTCGGCGGCGGTGGCCATGCCGTTGTAGACCGCGGGCACGCTGCGCCCGGCAACGTAGTACTCGCTCTCGTTGGAGGTGCGGGTCGAGAACCCGATCGCCGCATAGACGAGGATGGTGCCGGCCAGGAAGGCGCCGCCGATCCAGCCTTGCGGCAGGCCCAGGCGCTCGGCCACGCCCATCACGAGCACGAACACCCCCAGGCCGAGCGCGAAGGCCAGGTAGCGCAGATGCAGCCGCCGCAGGCTGCCTGCCGGGATCGCCGTGGCTGGATCGGGCGTGCCGCTCACGCGCCGATTCTCGCCCACGCGCACCGCTCTCCAGCCTCGGGTGCGCCCGATACAATCGGCGCGGTTTCAACCCCCGTGGCGTCCGAGCCGGCCGCGTCATGCACTTCTTCTGGAAACCCTACAAGTCCGATGCCGGCCTCTTCATCGACGAGCTGAAGGCCAGGAAGCCCTCGCTCGAGGCCGAGCAGCGCGCCGGCCGTGCCCTGCTGTGGGACCGCAGCATCGACCGCAGCGCGCAAGCCGACTGGCGCCGCGCGCGCGTGCCGCAGAAGGGCTACGTGTACTACCACTGGAACGAGCCATGAGGCGCGGGGGCGCGCACTGAACGTGGACGACTCCCTGGCCGAGGCGGACGCGACCGCGCTGCCGCAGGTCGTGGACCAGGTGGCGGTGGCCAGGCTCTACGGCGAGCCGCTGTTCCGGCTGCCGCAGGATCTCTACATCCCGCCCGACGCGCTGGAGGTCTTTCTCGAGGCCTTCGAGGGACCGCTGGACCTGCTGCTCTACCTCATCCGGCGGCAGAACTTCAACATCCTCGACGTGCCGCTGGCCGACCTCACGCGCCAGTACCTCGACTACATCGAACAGATCCGCCGGCACAACCTCGAGCTGGCGAGCGAGTACCTGCTGATGGCGGCGATGCTCATCGAGATCAAGTCGCGCATGCTGCTGCCCCTGCGCAAGAGCGAGGACGGCGGCGAGCCCGAGGACCCGCGCGCAGCGCTCGTGCGCCGCCTCGTCGAGTACGAGCGCATCAAGCTCGGCGCGGCGCAGCTCGATTCCCTGCCGCTGCTCGGGCGCGACTTCCTGCGCGCGCAGGTGACGATCGAGCAAAGCCTGGCGCTGCGCCTGCCCGACGTGCATGCCGACGACCTGCGCCAGGCCTGGACCGAGATCCTGCAGCGCGCGCGGCTGACGCAGCACCACACGATCAGCCGCGAACAGCTCTCGGTGCGCGAGCACATGAGCCTCGTGCTGCGCCGGCTGCAAGGGCGGCGCTTCCTCGAATTCCACGAGTTCTTCGAAGCCGCGAGCGCGGTGCCGGTGGTCGTCGTCACCTTCATCGCCATGCTCGAGCTCGCGCGCGAGAGCCTGCTCGAGATCACGCAGGCCGAGCCCTACGCACCGATCTACGTGCGGCTGGCGTTCACGCCGTCTTGAGCTCGCTGCCGCGGCGTCGGCGCAGCCGCCGGCTGCGGAAGGCCGTCGCTCAGAGCAGGCCGAGGTAGGCCGAGAGCAGGTCCGGGTCCTGGCGCGCCGTGGCCGCACTCCCCTGCCATACCGAGCGCCCGGACTCGAGCACGCAGACGTCGTCGGCCACCTGCAACGCGCGCTCGGTGTTCTGTTCGACGAGCAGGATCGTCATGCCTTCGGCGCGCAGCGTCATGAGCGCCTGGTAGCACAGGTCGATGACCTTGGGCATGAGGCCCAGCGAAAGCTCGTCGATCATGACCAGGCGCGGGCGCGTCATGAGCGCACGGCCGATCGCGAGCATCTGCTGCTCACCCCCGGAGAGGTTGCCTGCCAGCGAATGCAGGCGCTCGGAAAGGCGCGGAAACAGCGCCAGCACGCGATCGCGGTCTTCGCGGAAGACGCGCGCCGGCTGCACCATGCCGCCCACGCGCAGGTTGTCCTCGACCGAGAGATCCTTGAACAGGCGCCGCCCTTCGGGCGAGATGGCGATGCCGCGGCGCACGCGCTCGGTCGCCGGCAGCCCGCTGATGTCCTGCCCGTCGAAGCGCAGGCTTCCCGCCTGGCGCGCCACATGCCCGGCGATGCACATCAGCGTCGAGGACTTGCCCGCGCCGTTGGGCCCAAGCAGCCCGGTGATGGTTCCCGGACGCAGCGTGAGCGAGAGCTCGTGCACCGCCTGGAACGCGCCGTAGCCGGCCGAGAGGGACTGCAGTTCAAGCATGCGCGGCCTCCGCGGCGGTCCCGAGATAGGCGGCGCGCACGACCGGGTCCGCCATCACGCTGCGCGGCTCGCCTTCACCGATCTTGCGGCCGTTGTCGAGGACGACCAGCCGCGTGCAGATGCGCAGCACCTCGCCCAGGTTGTGCTCGATCAGCACCACCGTCATGCCCTGCCGGTTGATCTCGGCGATGGTGTCGGCAAGTGCGCGCGCCTCCTTCGAGTTCAGCCCTGCCAGCGGCTCGTCCAGCAGCAGCAGGCGCGGGTCGAGCGCGTGCGCACGCGCCATCTCGAGGCGTTTGAGCACCCCCAGCGGCTGCTTGGCGGCACCCTGCGCCGCCAGCTCTGCGATGCCCACGCGCTCGAGCTCCCGGCGCGCGCGCGCGCGTTCGGGCCCGGCATCGACATGCGTGATCGCCCGCCACGGACGCACGGTCTTGGCGCGGCCGGCGGCCAGCGCCACGTTCTCTTCCAACGAGATGCTGCGCAGAGGTCGGACGAGTTGCTGCGAGAGCGCCAGTCCGCGCCGGATGCGCTCGTGGATCGGCAGGCCGCCGAGCGCCTGGCCCTGCAGCCGTACCTGGCCGGCGCTCGGCCGCACGACGCCGGTGATCGCGCGCAGCATCGTCGTCTTGCCGGCACCGTTGGGGCCGATGAGGCCCAGCAGTTCGCCCGTCCGCACGGCGAACGAGACTTCGTCGATCGCCGTCAGGCCACCGAAGCGCACCGTCACGCGCTCGACCTCGAGCAGCGGCGCCGCTGCGCCCGCGGCCGTTCCCGTTGCGGCGCTCACCGGGCACCCTCCCGCGCGGCACCCGCGCCGCGCAGGCGCCGCACCAGCCCGGCCATGCCCTCGGGCGAGAAGCGCATCATGAGGAAGAGCAGGCCGCCGTAGACCAGCAGCTTGTAGTCGCCGATGAACTGGAACCAGGCCGGCAGGGCCGAGAGCAGGGCCGCGGCGACGAGCACGCCGGGCACCGAGCCGATGCCGCCGACGACGACCATCGACAGCACGGTGATCGATTCGATGAAGCCGAAGTTGTCGGCGCCGATGAACTGCAGGTGGTAGGCCAGGAACGCCCCCGAGAGGCCGGCCAGTGCGGTTCCGATGGCGAAGGCCGCGAGCTTGTAGCGCGGCACGTCGATGCCGAGCACGCGCATCGTGTCCTCGTCCTCGGCGATGCCGTTGAAGACGCGCCCCATCCAGGCGCGGCGAATGTGGACCGAAAGCAGCACGACGAGCACGCAGGCGAGCATCGCGACGAGCATGAAGCCGAGCTTGCCGAAGCCGTGGTCGGGGATGCCGGAGATGCCGAGCTCGCCGCCGAGCACGTCCTGCTGGCGCACGACACCGACGAAGAGGAAGACCACGCCCATCGTCGTGATCGCGAGGAAGTCGTCGCGCACGCGCAGCGAGGCCAGGCCGACGATGACGCCGAGCACACCGGCCAGCAGCATCGCCGCCGGCAGCGTCGCAAGAAACGGCCAGCCGGCCTTGCCGAGCATCGCCGCGGCGTAGGCGCCGACCCCCTGGAAGGCCGCGTGCCCGAGGCTGATCTGGCCGCAGAAGCCGGTGATCAGGTTCAGCGAGAGCGCGAACATGACCGCGATGGCCATGCCGGTGAGCAAGGTGATTTCGTAGTCCATGCAGCGGCCCAGGCTTTGCGCTCAGCGGCGTGCGAACAGGCCTTGCGGCCGCAGCATCAGCACGAGGATGAGGAAGGCGAACGCGATCGCGTTGCGGTCGAGGAGCTTGCCCAGGTAGATCGTGCCGAAGGCCTCGATCACGCCGAGCACGAGCGAGGCCGCCAGCGTCCCGGGCACCGACCCCAGGCCGCCGAGCACGATGATCGCCAGCGCCTTGTACGAGGGCACGCTGCCCATCGTCGGTTCGACGAGGTTGTTCAGCAGCGCGACCCACACCCCCGCGAAGCCGGCCAGCGCCGAGCCGACGAAGAAGTTGATGTCGCGCACCTGGCGCAGCGAGATGCCGAAGGATTCGGCCATCTGCGGGTCGGTCACCGTCGCCTGGCAGGCCACGCCGATGCGCGTGCGCGACTGCAGCCAGGCGAGGATGCCGATGATGACGACGGTGCCCGCCATCACCATCAGCTCGGCCTGCTTGAAGTGCAGCCCGCCCAGCGCGACCTGCCCTTGCAGCCGCGGGTCGGCGAAGGACAGGCCCTGTGCGCCGAAGGCGATGCGAAAAGCCTCCTCCGACGCGATGTAGAGGCCGATCGAGGCGATCAGCGCAACAAACGGCGGCTTGTCCAGCAGCGGCTGGTAGGCCAGCCGGTACATCAGCACGCCGGCGATGCCCGCGACCACCATCGCGCCGACGAAGGCCGGCACGAGGCCGGCCCCGGCGTTGGCCAGCAGCACGCCGACGTAGGCGCCGAGCGTGAAGAGCGAGGCGTGCGCGACGTGCAGGATGCGCAGCAGCCCGTAGACCAGCGTCAGCCCGAGCGCGATCAGCGCATAGATGCTGCCCTGGACCAGGCCCTGGGCGACGAGTTCGACGATCAGCATGAGGGCCGGGTCAGCAGACAGCGTGCATCAGGGTCGAGCGCTTGCGCTCACTTGCTCTTGCTCGGCGGCGCCAGCAGCACCGGGTCGCTGATCACCGAGTGGCGATGGAAGGCCTTGTCCTTGACGATCTGCACCTGGATGTCCTTCTTCACCTCGTGCAGGTCGTTGAACTCGAGCTTGCCGATCGGCGTGTCGTAACTGCCCGCCGCGAGCGCGTCGCGCAGCGCCGCGCCGCCCTTGCCGCCGGTCTTCTTCAGGCCGTCGATCGCGACCAGGGTCGCGGTGTAGCTGGTCGCGGCGACCATGTCGGCGCCCATCCCGGTGGCCTTGCGGTAGTCGGCAAGGAAGGTCTTGGTCGCCGGCGCGTCGGAGTCACGGTCCAGCGAGGTCGTCACCAGCGTGCCTTCGGAGGCGGGCCCGGCGATCTCCATGAACTTCTCGGAGTCGTAGCCTTCCTGGCCGATGATCGGCACCGTGATGCCGGCCGCGCGCAGCTGGCTCACCAGCGGGCCGGCGTTGAAGTAATAGCCCGAGGCGTAGATCACCTCGGGGTTGTCGGCCTTGACCTTGCTCACCAGCGGGCCGAACTGGCGGTCGGGCATCGCGTACTCGTACTCGTTCAGGATCTCGAGGCCGAGCTTGGGCGCCGCCTCCTTGAAGCCCGCGGCCAGCGCCTGGCCGAAGTCGTTCTTCACGGTGATCAGCACGACCTTCTTCTTGCCGAGGTTCTGCACCAGCTTGGCGCCGCCGCGGCCCTGCACCTCGCCCATCGCCGAGACGCGGAACATGTAGTCGCCGGCCAGCGTGATGTCCGGGTGGATCGCGTAGGCCACGACGTAGGGCACCTGCGCGCGCTGGAAGATCGAGGCCGCGGCGCGCGTGGAGCCCGAGTACGAGCCCGAGACGCCGACGACGACCTTGTCCTTCTCGACGAGCTTGGTCGCCACCGGCACCGCCTCCTTCGGCGAGGCCTGGTCGTCGTAGACGACGAGCTCGAGCTTCTGCCCGGCCACGCCGCCGGCCGCGTTCGCTTCGGCCACCGCGAGCTTGGCGCCCTCGAGCGCCGACTTGCCGTCGGCAGCGGCAAAACCGGTGGACGGCACGTTGAAACCGATCTTGATCTGGGCCGAAGCCATGCCGACCGGCAGCGCCAGCACTGCCGCAGTGACCAGCAGTCGGGGAAGCCCGCGACGAATATCCATGGAATGCTCTCCTCGTTTGCTTGTTCAGGGATCGATGGCCGGGGCCACGCTCGTCTTCGCAGCCAGGCCGCGCGCCTTCCGGCGACCATCGGCAAGTTGTATAGACAAGTGTCGCCGATGCTAGGCCCGACGACCACCGGTGTCAATCACCCCGTTCCCGATGCCGCGGCGGGCAGACAATGCGCCCATGTTCCAACCCTCGCAGAACGACGTGCGGCGCTTCTTCTGCGCCGCGTACCGGCGCCAACGGGACGGCCAGCCGCTGACGCCGATGGACGCGCTGGCGGCGCGCTGGATCGGCGAGCATCCGGAATACCACGCCGATCTGGCCGACGAGGCCGCGGCGCTGGCGGCGGTCTACACGGTGGAGGAAGGGCGCACGAATCCCTTCCTGCATCTGTCGATGCACCTCTCGATCGAGGAGCAGTGCGGGATCGACCAGCCGCAGGGCATCCGCCAGGCGGTGCAGCTGCTGGCCGGCCGGCTGGGCTCGCTGCACGCGGCGCACCACGAGATCATGGAGTGCCTCGGTGAAATGATCTGGACGAGCCAGCGCAGCGGCCTGCCGCCCGATGGCCTGGCCTACCTGGAGGCGGTGCGAAGACGCGCGACGCGCTGAAGCCGCGCGCGGTCCCTCATCCGAACACCGGCGCCTGCCCTTCGGTCCAGAGGCTCGTGATCTGCGTGAAGCCCCACTGCGCGGCCGACTCGCGGCCGACGATGCGGTCGCTGCTGCCGGTGAGGTCCAGGCGGTGCACGCTCACCGGCATGTTGCTGCGGATCGAGAAGAAGACCTTGACGACCGGCATCGTCAGCGCCTGCGGGTTGTGCTCGACCACGACCGCCAGGCGCTCGGACTTCAGGCGCACGAGGGAGCCGACCGGATAGATGCCCAGGCTCTTGACGAAGGCCTTGAAGAGCTCCGGATCGAAATGCCCCTTCCACGAGGCCATGCGCACGATCGATTCGGCCGGGTCCCATCCCGCCTTGTAGGGCCGGTTGGAGGTGATCGCGTCGTAGACGTCGCAGATCGCACCCATGCGCGCGAGCGTCGAGATCGCTTCGCCGGCCAGGCCGTGCGGGTAGCCGCTGCCGTCGACGCGCTCGTGGTGGTGCAGGCAGACGTCGAGCACCGCCGATCCCGCGCCGCGCGCCTCGAGCAGGAGCTCGTGCCCGCGCTCGGGATGCGTGCGCATGACCGCGAACTCGGCGTCGGTGAGCTTGCCGGGCTTGTTCAGCACCTCGAGCGGCATCAGCGCCTTGCCCAGGTCGTGCACCAGCCCGGCAAGACCCGCAACCCGGCACGCCTCGGCATCGAAGCCCAGCTCGCGCGCCAGCGCGACCATCAGTGCGCACACCGCCACCGAGTGCATGAAGGTGTACTGGTCCTGCGTCTTCAGCCGCGCCAGGCTCACGAGCGCGCCGGGATTGCGCAGCACCGAGGCGCTGACCTCCTCGACCAGCGGCAGACAGGCCTGCGGGTCGATGGCCTTGCCCAGCCGCGCCTCGAGGAACATCGAGGCCACCTCTTCCCGGCCGCGCTGACAGATCGCTGCCGCCCTCTGCAGCTCCTCGGCCATCGACGATTGCAGCGGCGCCGACGGGGTGCCGGACGGCATCGCCCGGGGCGGCCTGCCCCCCCCTCCTTCGGGCGAGACCTGGGCAGTCGGCGATGGCGCAGGTGCCGACGATGGCGCGGCAGCCGCGAGCACCGGCTCGGTCGCGAGCGCCGACTGCACGTCCAGCCCCTTCGAGATGTCGATCCAGACCTCGCGCACGCAGCTCGCGCGCAGCTTGCGCAGTTGTTCCGGGTCCGAGACCGTGAAGCGCGTCCGCCAGAACGGATGGTCGAGCCACGCGCCTTCCAGAGCGTGCAGATGCATGCCGACGCAGACATCCTCGACGGGGATCTTCTTCAGCATGCCGGACCGAGGTCTCCTGAGGGTGAGGCGCCGTGCGCTCGCGAAGGTCTAGCGACTATCGGCGCTGCCGGCGCCGACTTGAGGTCGACCCCGCTGCGCCGACCGCGCGAGCGCGGCCTGCGCCCAAAACGACGAAGCCGCTGCCCAGGGCAGCGGCTTCGCGGGACGAGCGTCGCGCGGGCGGTTCAGCGGAACTTGGCCTGCGGCACCGTGGCGATGCTCCCCGGAAGCGACCCGACGTAGTCGGCAATCGCCTTGAGCTCCGAGTGCTTGAACTGGCCGACCTGGCCGACCATGATCGGATTGCCGCGCCCGATGCGCGGGTTGCCCTCGGTCTGGTAGGCCTTGAGTGCGACGTAGAGGTAGTCGGCGTACTGGCCGGCGAGCTTGGGATAGCTGCCGTCGATCGGCTTGTTGAAGTCGGCGCCGTGGCAGGAGGCGCAGTTGCCCTTGGTCAGCAGCGCCTCGACCTCGGAGGACGGCGCCGGAGCCGCCGCGACGGTCTTCACGGAGCTCTGGCCGAGCTGCTCGTAGTACGCGGCGAGGTCGGCCATGTCCTTCTCGGAGAGCGAGGCCGCGATCGCGCGCATCGTCGGGTGCTTGCGCTCGCCCTTCTTGTATTCCTGCAGCGCGGTCTCGAGGTACTTCGCGTTCTGGCCGGCGATCATCGGCACCTTGTGCACCTCGGGGAAGCTCGCGCGGTAGCCGAGGATGCCGTGGCAGCCGATGCACATCGCCGCCTTCGCATGACCCGCTGCAGCGTCCTGCGCATGGGCGACCGGGATCATCGATGCAGCGCCGGCCAGTGCCAGCAGAAGAGGAATCGCTTTGATCATGTCGGCGGCTCGAGCTTGGTGGTGCGAATGGGCGCAGCGCCGAATCGCCTAGCGCGCGAACGCGCGATCGGTATTGATTCAACGCAGAAACACAGGCGGACGATAACGCGTTTGACGCCCGCTTATACTGGGTTCAACACCAGTATCCCGCGTTGCCGACAATGAAATTCCAGGGCTCCGACCACTACGTTGCCACGCAGGATCTGATGCTGGCGGTCAATGCCGCGGTGACGCTGCAACGCCCGCTGCTCGTCAAGGGCGAGCCCGGCACCGGCAAGACGATGCTCGCCGAGGAGGTGGCCACCGCGATGAAGATGCCGCTGCTGCAGTGGCACATCAAGAGCACGACCAAGGCGCAGCAGGGTTTGTACGAATACGACGCGGTGAGCCGCCTGCGCGACAGCCAGCTCGCCGACCCGGAGAGCGCCGACAAGGTCCGGGACATCCGCAACTACATCGTCCAGGGCGTGCTCTGGCAGGCCTTCACCGCCGAGCAGCCGGTGGTGCTGCTGATCGACGAGATCGACAAGGCCGACATCGAGTTCCCGAACGACCTGCTGCGCGAGCTCGACCGCATGGAGTTCTACGTCTACGAGACGCGCGAACTGATCAAGGCGCGGCACCGGCCGATCGTCTTCATCACCTCGAACAACGAGAAGGAGCTGCCCGACGCCTTCCTGCGCCGCTGCTTCTTCCACTACATCAAGTTCCCCGACGCCGAGACGATGCAGCGCATCGTCGACGTGCACTTCCCCGGGCTGAAGAAGGATCTGCTTTCTGCCGCGCTCAAGACCTTCTACGACGTGCGCAACCTGCCCGGGCTGAAGAAGAAGCCCTCGACCTCGGAACTGCTGGACTGGCTCAAGCTGCTCGTGGCCGAGGACATCCCGCTGCAGGCGCTGCAGAGCAAGGACGAGAAGGTGTCGGTGCCGCCGCTCGTGGGCGCGCTGCTGAAGAATGAGCAGGACGTGACCCTGTTCGAGAAGCTCGTCTTCATGCAACGGCACAACCGCTGAACGGCGCGCCGTGAGCTCCTGGCCCGAGCCTGTTGCCTTGCAGGGGCCGCACGCCCGGCTGCTGCCGCTCTCGCGCGAACACCACGACGGCCTGTGCGCCGCCGCGCGCGACGGCGAGCTGTGGCGGCTCTGGTACACCTCGGTTCCCTCACCTGAGGGGATGCGCGCCGAGATCGAACGGCGCCTGGCGCTGCAGGATGTCGGGAGCATGCTGCCGTGGACGGTCTTCGATGCCGACGGCCGCATCGTCGGCATGACCACCTACATGAACATCGACGCTGCCAACCGCCGCGTCGAGATCGGCAGCACTTGGACCGCCGCCTCGACGCAGCGCAGTGCACTCAACACCCAGTGCAAGCGGCTGCTGCTGGCGCACGCCTTCGAGCAGCTCGAGTGCATCGCGGTCGAGTTCCGCACGCATCGGCTGAACCAGCAGAGCCGGCGTGCGATCGAGCGCCTGGGCGCACAGCTCGACGGCATCCTGCGCGCGCACCAGCGCAGCCCCAACGGCACGCTGCGCGACACCGCGGTCTACAGCATCACCGCTGCCGAATGGCCGACGGTGCGTGCCCACCTGGACTGGCAGCTCACCAAGCCGCGCTGAGGAGCCGCCTGCGGCTGCTTCATCGACACCCGCCCCTTTCATCGCTCGCCCCCCATGCCGGCGCTGCCGGCTCCTCGCATGGCCAAGAACAAGCATCTCGACGTCGAAACCCTCTGGCGCATCGAGCGCCTGGGGGTGCCCAGCCTCAGCCCCGACGGCGCACTGGCCGTGGCGGGCCTGACGAGCCCCTCGATGGAGGACAACACGAGCCACAGCGCGCTGTGGCTGCTCTCGACGCTCGGCGGCGCGCCGCGCGCGCTCACCCGCTGCGGAGACAAGGACGGCCAACCGCAATGGAGCCCGCGCGGCGACCGCATCGCCTTCATCGCCAAACGCGAGCAGCAGGGCCACAAGGACGAGCAGCCGCAGATCTACCTGATCGCCCCCGATGGCGGCGAGGCCGAGCGCGCCGCGACGGTGGCCACGGGTGTCGATGCGCTGCGCTGGCTGCCCGACGGCAGCGGCCTGCTCTTCGTCTCCTGGGTCTGGCCGGGTCTCGCGGGCGAGAAGGCGCAGGCCAGGGCGATGGCCGAGCTCGGCAAGCGCAAGGAAAGCGGCTACGCGACGAGCCAGCTGCAGTACCGGCACTGGGACCGCAACCTGCCCGAGGGTCGCGAGCCGATGCTGCATCTGCTCGAACCCCGGCGCGGCCGTCGCCCGGCCCGCGTCCGCAATCTCTTCGAAGGCAGCGGCTTCACGCTGCAGCGCCACGAGCCGGGCGCGAACGCCTTCGACATCAGCCCCGACGGACGCCGTGTCGCCTTCGCCTTCGATCCGCATGTCGAGAAGCGCGTCGAGAACCGGCACGCGATCGCCGAGCTGGATCTGGCCAGCGGCCGCTTCGACGTCATCCTTCGCGATCCGGAGTGGCACTTCACCGCGCCGCGCTACAGCCCCGACGGTCAGCGCCTGGCTTTCCTCGCACAGCACGAAGCACTGAAGCACACGGCGCCCGAGCAGCTCGCGGTCTGGGATCGCGCAAGCCATCGATGGGACGTCGTCAGCGCCCAGTGGGACCACGCGATCGAGGCGCCGCTGCTGTGGGAGGACGACGGCCAGTCGGTGCTGCTGATGGCCGAGCAGGAGGGGCGCAAGCACCTCTGGCGCTTCGACCTGCAGGACCGGCGCGCCGAGCGCGTCGCTGCCGGTGGCACGCTGCTGGGTTTCGACAAGCGCGCCGGCGTGCTGGTGACGCTGACCGACTCGGTCGGGCACCCGGGCCGCATCCACGCGCATCTGCCCGGACGGGCGCCGCGTCGCATCGAGTCGTTCAACGACCGGCTGCTGGCCGACGTCGTCACCGGCCGCACCGAGGAGGTGTGGTTCGTCGGCGCCTGCACCGCCGATGGGGCGGACGGTCCGGTGCAGATGTGGCTGACCTACCCGCCGGGTTTCGACCCCAAGAAAAAATACCCGGTACTGCACCTGCTCCACGGCGGCCCGCACACCGCTTTCGGGGACAGCTTCCACTACCGCTGGAACGTGCAGGCCTTCGCCGCGGAGGGCTACGTCGTTGCCTGCGTCAACTACCACGGCTCGAGCGGCTTCGGCTGGGCGTTCCTGGACAGCATCACGCACCGCTGGGGCCAGCTCGAGCTGCAGGACATCGAGCGCGCGACCGACTGGCTGCTCGCGCGGCCCTGGACCGACCGTTCGCGCATCTACGCCGCCGGCGGCAGCTATGGCGGCTTCATGGCCGCGTGGATGAACGCCCACGTCGCACCCGGGCGCTACGCCGCCTACGTCTGCCACGCCGGCTGCTTCGACTGGACGGCGATGTTCGCCGACGATGCCTACAGCTGGTACGCCAAGGAGCTCGGCGCCTACTACTGGCAGGACCCCGAACAGGTGCGCCGCCAGAGCCCGCATGCCTTCGCCCACACGATGTCCACGCCCACGCTCGTCATCCACGGGGCGCTCGATTACCGCGTGCCGGACGCGCAGGGGCTTGCCTACTACAACACGCTCAAGGCGCGCGGGGTCGACGCGCGGCTGCTCTGGTTCCCGGACGAGAACCACTGGGTGCTCAAGCCGCGCAATTCGCGGCAGTGGTACCGCGAGGTCCTCGCCTGGCTCGAGAGCCACGACGCGAGCGGCAAGCCGCCGCGAAAGACCGCGCACGCGGGGGCCGGCGCGCGGTCGTCGCGCTGAGACGGACCGCGCGCGGCAAGGCGACAATACGGCGTCTTCGGAGACGCCGCGATGCTGATCAACTTCTTCTATGCGCTGCGTGCGGCCAGGCTCCCGGTCTCGGTCAAGGAGTACCTGACGCTGCTGCAGGCGCTGAAGGCCGAGGTCATCGGCCCCTCGGTCGACGACTTCTACTACCTGGCGCGCGCGACACTCGTCAAGGACGAGGCGCTGTTCGACAAGTTCGACCGCGCCTTTGCCGCCTACTTCAAGGGCGTGGAGCTGCTCACCGACTTCACGCAGGACGTTCCGCTCGAGTGGCTGCGCAAGACGCTCGAGCTCGAGCTCAGCGCCGAGGAGAAGGCAGCGATCGAGAAGATGGGCTGGGACGAGCTGATGGCCACGCTCAAGAAGCGCTTCGAGGAGCAGAAGGAGCGCCACCAGGGCGGCAGCAAGATGATCGGCACCGGCGGCACCAGCCCCTTCGGCGCCTACGGCTACAACCCGCAGGGCATCCGCATCGGCCAGGACCGCGGGCGCAACCGCAGCGCGGTCAAGGTCTGGGACCAGCGCGCCTACAAGGACTACGACGACACCAAGGAACTGGGCACGCGCAACATCAAGGTCGCGCTGCGGCGGCTGCGCCGCTTCGCGCGCGAGGGCTCGGAGCTCGAGCTCGACATCGACGACACCATCCACAGCACCGCCGCCAACGCCGGGCTGCTGGACATCAAGATGGTGCCCGAGCGCCACAACAAGGTGAAGGTGCTGCTGCTGATGGACGTCGGCGGCACCATGGACGAGCACATCCACCGCGTCGAGGAGCTCTTCAGCGCCGCCAAGAGCGAGTTCAAGCACCTCGAGTTCTATTACTTCCACAACTGCGTCTACGACTTCATGTGGAAGAACAACCGCCGCCGCTACAGCGAGAAGTTCCCGACCTGGGACGTGATCCGCAAGTACAACCGCGACTACAAGCTGATCTTCGTCGGCGACGCCACCATGAGCCCCTACGAGATCCTGCAGCCCGGGGGCAGCGTCGAATACAACAACGAGGAGGCCGGCGCCGAGTGGCTGCAGCGCCTCACCCACACCTTCCCGCACTTCGCGTGGATCAATCCCGAGCCGCAGGGCGTGTGGCAGTACCGGCAGAGCATCGCCATCGTGCAGCAGCTGATGAACCAGCGCATGTTCCCGCTCACGCTGGCCGGGCTCGAGGGGGCGATGCGGCTGCTGAGCAAATGAGGCCGCGGGCGCGCCCGGCCTTTGGAAACGCCGTGGCCGCGCTCTCGCTGGCCCTCGCGCTCGGCGGCTGCGCCCTGCTGGATGCGGCGAAGACCGGCGTCGGCCGCAACGCCGCCGGCGCTGCGGCTCCCACGGCCGGACCCGAAGGCCCGCCGGTGGTCCGCGTCGAGATCGACGCGCCGCCGGCGCTGCGCGCCCTGCTGCAGCGCCATCTCGAGCTCTCGCGCCTGGCGCAGCTCACGCGCGGCGACGCCGTCACCGACACCGAACTGCAGCGCCTGCTGGACGTGACGCCGGCACGCACGCGCGAGCTGCTGCGCACCGAGGGCTACTTCCGGCCGACGGTGAGGGTCGAACGCCTCGCCAACGCGGCCCCGGGGCCCGAAACCGTGCGCATTCACGTCGACCCCGGGCCACCCGTGCGCGTGCGGCGCGTGACGCTGGAAGCGCAAGGCGAGCTCGAGGAAGCGCGCCTGGCCGGTGACACCGCCGCTGCACGGGTGCTGGACGAACTGCGGCACGCCTGGACCCTGCCCGAGGGCAGCATCTTTCGCGACGAGGCCTGGCGCGACGCCAAGACCGCTGCGCTGGCGCGGCTGCGGGGCGCCGGCTACGCCAGCGCGAGCTGGGCCGGCACCGCAGCCGAGATCGACGACGAGGAGGATGCCGCCCACCTCTTCGCCGTCGCCGAGAGCGGGCCGCTGTTCCGCAGCGGTCGGATCCAGGTGCAAGGCCTGCAGCAGCAGGATCTGGAGACCGTTCTGGCCCTGGCGCCCTTCGCTCGCGGCACGCCGGTCACCGAGGCGCTGCTGCTCGACTACCAGGACCGGCTGCAACGCGCCGGCCTGTTCGAGAGCGTGAGCGTCACGCTCGACCCGGACCCCGCCCTCGCTGCGGCGACGCCGCTGCTCGTGCAGTTGCGCGAGCAGCCGCTGCAGGTCTACACCGTGGGCGTGGGCATCAGCGCCAACACCGGGCCGCGCGCCTCGCTCGAGCACGCCTACCGGCGCGTCTTCGGGCGCGCGGTGTCGTCGAGCAACCTGTTCGAACTCGGGCGCGTGCGCCAGACGTGGAACGGCGAGGTCAGCACGCACCCGGGCGAGGGCTTTCGGCGCTGGCTGCTCGGCGGCTCCGTCGAACGGCTGGTCTCGTCCACCGACGTCGTCACCTCGCAGCGCCTGCGCCTGGGGCGCAGCCAGGATTCGAGTCGGGAGGAACGGCTGCTGTTCGCCGAGATCGAACGCGGTGTGCGCAGCACCGACTACACGAACACCTGGACCATCGCGGTCTCGGGAAACGTCCACCTGAACTGGCGCCGGCTGGACAGCGCACTCCTGCCCACCGAGGGCTACACGCTCTCCCTGCAGGGAGGGCTCGGCCGCTCGCACGGCAGCGCCTCGCGCAGCGGCCCGTTCGCGCGTGCCTACCTGCGGCTGACGGGCTATCAGCCGCTCGGGCAATCCTGGTATGGACAGGCACGCGTCGAGCTGGGGCAGGTCTTCCTCGGCAACGGCGTCGTCGGACCGGAGTCGCAGCTCTTTCGCGCCGGCGGCGACGATTCCGTGCGCGGCTACGGCTACCGCACGCTCGGGCCGTTGAGCGCAGGCATCGTCGGCTCGGGAGCGGTGCTCGCCACGGGCAGCATCGAACTGGCGCGACCCTTCACCGCCCGCATGCCTTCGCTCTGGGGCGCGGTGTTCGTCGATGCCGGCCGTGCCGCCAACGACTTTGCAGACCTCGACCCGGCATTGGGCTACGGCGTCGGCCTGCGCTGGCGCAGCCCCGTCGGTCCGCTGCGGCTGGACCTGGCCTATGGACAGGAACTGCGGCGCCTGCGCCTGCATTTCAGCGTTGCAATCGCGTTCTGAATCGTGACCCGACGCGCGCCGATGCCGATGCCGATGCCGCCCGAATCCGACCCGCCGCTGCCGCCGCCCGCAGTACCGGTCGCGCCGGGTGGACCGCTGCACGCCGCCTGGCAACTGGCGCAGCCGGTGCTGGCGATGGCGCTGCTGGGGGCGGTGCTGCTGGCGTCGCTCGGGGGCCTGGCGCTTTGGCTGCTGCGCAGCCCGCAGGGCACGGCATGGCTGCTGGCGCGCGTCCCGGGAATCGAACTCCAGGGCAGCGAAGGCGCGCTGCTCTCCGAGCGCTTCGCCGCCAGGCGCCTGGTCGTGCGCTGGGACGACGGCCAGCAGTGGGTGGCGCTCGACGACTTCGTCGGCGAAGGCCTGCAATGGCACTGGCATCCAGCCCCGGGCAAGTGGCTGGGCCTGACCGCGCGCCGGCTGCAGGCGCGCCGCGTCGAGGTCGACACCGGGCCCGTCGGGCCACGGCCGATCGTCATGCCCAGGACGCTGGAACTGCCGCTGCGGCTCGACGTCGACGAGGCCGTGGTCGCAGAGCTGCGCATCGACCAGTTGCCGCTGATGCGCGACGCCCAGGCACGCGACGTGCGGCTGTGGGCGGCCATGGGCCGTGGCTACGAGGCGCGAACCCTGGCCTTCGACTGGGAGCGCGCGCACGTCGAAGGCGATCTCATGCTCGCCGCGCGCCCACCGTTCACGCTGCAGGTGCAGGCACTCGCACGCGGGCGGGGCGAGGGGCCGCCTTGGTCGGCACGACTGCAGGCCCGCGGACCGCTGGCTCAGTTCGCGCTGCAGGCACGCCTGCAGGGCGAAGCGGTCACGCGTGGCGCCGCGCCGCCGCGCCTCGACCTGGAAACGACGATCACGCCGCTGCAGGCCTGGCCACTGGCGCGCCTGCACTTGCGCACGCAGGGGCTGGACCTGCGATCGCTGATCGGCGGTGCACCGCGAACCGCGCTCGGCGGCCGCATGGAGATCGAGAGCCACGCCGCCGACGGTCCGCTGGCGGCCACCATCGCGCTCGAGAACGGCCTGCCCGGGCGCTGGGATCAGGCGCGCCTGCCGCTGCGCCGTCTGCAGGCCCGGCTGCAAAGCCCTGACAAGGACCGCAGCCGATTGCTGATCGAGCAGTTCGATCTGCTGCTGGCCGAGGGCGCCCAAGGCGCGGGCCGTTGGCGCGGCAGCGGCACGTGGAGCGGCGAACAGCTGCGCATCGAGAGCGAACTCGAGGCGTTGCAACCCCAGCGCCTGGACAGCCGCGCCGCGGCGATGCAGTTGAGCGGACCGCTCGCGTTCACGGTGCGCGGCCTGCCTGCGCCCGATCCGGGCGCGCCAAGCCTGCCCTCGAGTCGGCGCGTGCCGTTGACGGTGGAGGTGCAGAGCACCCTGGAGGGCCCGGTCCAGGGCAGTCCGCTTCCCGTGCGCGTCGAGATCGACGGCCTGGCCAACGCGCACGAACTCAAGCTGCGCACCCTGCGCGCGCGTGCCGGCGAGGCACAAGCCACGTTCGACCTCGACGCGCGCCGCCATGGCAAGGGACCGTGGCAGGTCAGCACGCACGGCCAACTCGCCGATTTCGATCCGCTGCCCTGGTGGCCGGGTGCCGCGGGTTCGGTCTGGCGGCAGGGCCGGCACCGGTTCTCGGGCCAATGGGCGCTGCAACTCACGTTGCCGCCCTCCCCGCAGACGCTGCCCTGGCTCGCGCTGGCGCAGCAGATCGGCGGCAGCGGCAAGCTGGCGCTCGAGAACTCGCGACTCGCCGGCGTGCCGTTGGCGCTCAGCCTCGAGCTGCGCCAAGAGCCCGGTGCCGCCACCCCTGCACACCTGAGTGCCGAGTTGCAGCTGGCGGAAAACCGCCTGCAGCTGCAAGGCCAGGGCGACCCCCTTGGCGATGGCCACGACGATCACCTGCAGTTCGAGCTGCAGGCGCCGCATCTGGCCGCACTCGCCCCGCTGGTTCGGCTCGCTCCCGAGGGTGCCACATGGGCCCCCGGAGGCGGCAGCGCGGACGCCCGCCTGAGCATCGATGGCCGCTGGCCGACGCTACGCAGCCAGGGGCAGCTGCGGTTGACTGGACTCCAGGCCGGCGCGCTTGCCGCGGAAAGCGCCAGCGCGCAATGGCGCTTCGATACCGGCAGCGAGGAGCCGCTGCTGCTGAAGGTCGATGCCTTGAACCTCATGCAGGGAACCGGCCGGCTCGCACAACTGCAGGCCGAACTGCGCGGAACCTGGCGCCAGCATAGGCTGGAGCTGGCGACCGCGCTTGCGGCGGGACCCGCACCGGCGCTGCAGGCCGGTCTGGCGCTGAGCGCCGGCGCCGGAACGCTGCTGCGCGCCAGCGCCGATGGGCGGTGGACCGGCGACGGCCGTGGCGGCGGCCGATGGTCGGCACGCAACGCCCAACTGGCCTTGCTGCCGTGGAGCGGCAGCGCGCTGCGCGCCCAGAGCGGCGCAGCGGCATGGGCCCAGGCGCGCGACCTTGATCTGGACTTGAGCTTCGACGGCGTTTCGGGCCTGCAGGAGTTCCAGGCCGGTGCCGGCCGCCTCCAGTTGGCGGACGCCACCTCGCTGCGCTGGGACGAGGTGCGGGTGGACCTGCGCGGGCCGCGCGCGGCCTTCGCGCTGCGCGCGGACATCGAACCCTTCCCGCTGGCGCCGCTGCTGGCACGCCTGCAGCCGACGCTGGGCTGGCAGGGCGACCTGCGTCTGGCCGCCAGCGTCGACCTTCGCGTCGCCGAGACGGTCGACGCCGAGATCGTCTTCGAGCGCCGCGACGGCGACCTGGGCCTGTCGCAGGAGAACGCCAGCGCGCCGTTCGGCCTGAGCGAGCTGCAGCTGCGCGCCAACGCGCACGGCGGCCGCTGGGAAGTGGCCGGCGCCTTTGCCGGACGCACGCTCGGCGAGGCCGCGGCGCGACTGAACCTGCGCACGCGGCCCGAGCAGCGTTGGCCCGACGCGGACACGGCGATCGACGGCCTCGTGCAGGCGCACGTCGCCAACATCGGCATCTGGGGCAACTGGCTGCCGCCGGGCTGGCGGCTCTCGGGCGAAATGCACACGGTGGCCAGCGTCGGCGGGCGCATCGGCGCTCCCGACTACGCCGGTGAAATGCGCGCGGGCAAGGTCGCGGTGCGCAACCTGTTGCTGGGCGTGGACGTGGCGCAAGGCGAGGCGCTGTTGCGGCTGCGCGGCCCCTCCGCGGAGATCGAGCACTTCACGCTGCAGGGCGGCGAGGGCAGCGCGAGCGTCGGCGGCCGCATCGACCTCAGCGGGCGCGCGCCCAGCCGCCTCACGCTCGACGCCGAGCGCTTCCGCGTGCTCGGGCGCATCGACCGCCAGATCGTCGCCAGCGGCCGGCTCGCGCTCGACGTCGCAGCCGGCAAGCCGAGCCTGTCCGGACAGGTGCGCATCGACGAAGGACTGTTCGACCTCTCGCGCAGCGACGCGCCGAGCCTCGACGACGACGTCGTGCTGCGACGCGCCGGCACGAGCGGCACCAACGTGCCGTCGACGCCCGCGCAGGGACCCGGTCGCACGATCGCGCTGGCCGTCGAACTCGACCTCGGCAAGCATCTGCGCGTGCGCGGCCGCGGGCTGGATACGACGCTCGGCGGCAAGCTCTTCGTGGGCAGCAAGGCCGGGCGACTGACGCTCGAAGGCACCGTCAGCGCCGACGGCGGCCACTACGCCGCCTATGGGCAGACGCTGGACATCGCCCGCGGACTGCTGCTCTTCAGCGGCGACGTCGATAACCCGACCCTCGACGTGCTGGCGCTGCGGCCCAACCTCGACGTCGACGTCGGCGTGGCAATCACCGGAACGCCCTCCGCGCCGCGCGTGCGCCTGTACGCCGATGGCGACATGAGCGAATCCGACAAGCTGAGCTGGCTCGTGCTCGGCCGCGCCTCGGACGGCCTGGGCAGTGCCGACACCGCGCTGCTGCAGCGCGCCGCTGTGGCGCTGCTGGCCGGCGAAGGCGAAGCCCCCACCGACGCGCTGCTGCGCAACCTCGGCCTGGATACGCTGAGCCTGCACCAGACCGGTGAAGGCGACGTGCGCGAAACCGTCGTCAGCCTGGGCAAGCAGCTCTCGCGCCGCTGGTATGTCGGCTACGAGCGCAGCGTCAACGCCGCGGCGGGCACCTGGCAGCTCATCTACCGCATCGCCCAGCGCTTCACGCTGCGCGCGCAATCGGGCGCGGAGAACTCGCTGGACGTGATCTGGGTCTGGCGGCTGCGGGGCGACCCGCCGACCCCCACGCCCGCCGCCCCGCAAGCCGAGCCCCGCGCCGGTCGGCGATGAGAGCGCGAACCGGCAAGACCCGGCCGCCCCACGCGCACCGAACACGTCGCATCATCATCCCGGCGTCAGCGGTCGGCGATCGACTTGCAGCGCCCCCGGAAACGCCCCCGGATTCGGTCGGCCGTGAAAGGACAGCACCGGACGTCCTCGAACCCATCGGTGGCGGAGAGGGAGGGATTCGAACCCTCGATACGGTAAACCGTATACCGGATTTCGAGTCCGGCGCATTCGACCACTCTGCCACCTCTCCTGATGGTGCCCGGGTCGAGGGCAGCCGCGGATTCTAGCGGACACGCGGTGGCCTGTTCATCCCGCGAGTCAAGGCTGCAGCAGCGCCTGGCCGTGAAGGTAGGGACGCAGCGCTTCGGGGATGCGGATGCTGCCGTCGGCCTGCTGGTGGTTCTCCAGCACCGCGACCAGCGCGCGACCGACCGCCAGGCCCGAGCCGTTGAGCGTATGCACGAGCTCGGTCTTGCCCGCGGCGTTGCGAAAGCGCGCCTGCATGCGCCGCGCCTGGAAGGCCTCGCAGTTGCTGCACGAGCTGATCTCGCGGTAGGTCTGCTGCGCCGGCAGCCAGACCTCGAGGTCGTAGGTGCGCGCACTGCCGAAGCCCATGTCACCGGTGCACAGCAGCACGACGCGGTAGGGCAGCTCGAGCTTCTGCAGCACCGCCTCGGCGTGGCCGACCATCGCGTCGAGCGCGGCGTTGCTCTGCTCGGGCCGCGTGATCTGCACCATCTCGACCTTGTCGAACTGGTGCTGACGGATCATGCCGCGCGTGTCGCGCCCGGCGCTGCCGGCCTCGCTGCGGAAGCAGGGGCTGTGCGCGGTGAGCCTGATCGGCAGCGCGGCGCCGTCCAGGATCTGCTCGCGCACGGTGTTGGTGAGGCTGATCTCGCTGGTGCTGATGAGGTACTGCTCGGCCTGCTCCTCGCTGCCCCCCCGCAGCACCCAGAACATGTCCTCCTTGAACTTGGGCAGCTGCCCCGTGCCCTCGAGGATCTCGCGGTTGACGATGTAGGGTGTCCAGCACTCGATGTAGCCATGCTCGCGCGTCTGCACATCGAGCATGAACTGCGCCAGCGCGCGATGCAGCCGCGCCACCGGTCCGCGCAGGAAGCTGAAGCGCGCGCCCGCGAGCCTGGCGCCGGTGTCGAAGTCCAGTCCCAGCGGTGCGCCGAGATCGACGTGGTCCTTGACGGCGAAGTCGAAGGAGCGCGGCGCGCCCCAGCGGCGCAGTTCGACGTTGCCCGTCTCGTCGGCGCCCACCGGCACCTCGTCCTGCGGCAGGTTGGGAAGCGCCATGAGGATGGCGTGCAGTTCGGCCTGCACCGCCTCCAGGCGCTCTGCGCTTGCCTTCAGCTCGTCGGCGATGGCGCCGACTTCGGCCATGGGCACCGAGGCGTCCTCGCCCTTGCCCTTGGCCATGCCGATCTGCCGCGAGAGGCTGTTGCGCCGCGACTGCAGTTCCTCGGTGCGCGTCTGGATGCGCTTGCGCTCGGACTCGAGCGCGCCGAAACGCGCCACGTCGAGAAAGGGTTGCGGACTCTTGCGCCGCTCGAGGCGGGCAACGACGCCGTCGAGATCACGGCGCAGCAGGTTGATGTCCAGCATGGCAGGTGCGTTCGCGCGAAACCGCGGATTGTAGGCAGCGCGCGGCGCAGCACCTGCCTGCCGCCGCCCGCTGCGCCCCCGCTGCTCAGACGCGCCCGGCGCCGCCCAGGCCGCGCGGCAACGGGAAGCGCACGTGCTCCTGCACGCCGTCGAGCTTGCGCACCGTGGCCGCACCGAGCTCGCGCAGGCGCGCGATGACCTCCTGCACGAGGATGTCGGGCGCCGAGGCGCCGGCGGTCACGCCCACCCGCGGCCGCCCGTCGAACCACTCGGGCTTCAGGTCCTCGGCCGAGTCGACCATGTGCGCCGGCGTCCCCAGGCGCTCGGCGACCTCGCGCAGGCGGTTGCTGTTGCTGCTGCTGCGGCTGCCGACGACGACGACGACGTCGACCGTGGGCGCCATCAGCTTGACGGCGTCCTGGCGGTTCTGCGTGGCGTAGCAGATGTCCTGCTTCTTGGGCTCGCGCACCTGCGGGAAGCGCTCTTTGACCGCAGCCAGGATGGTGGCCGCGTCGTCGACGCTGAGCGTGGTCTGCGTCACCACCGCGATCTTGTCGCTGCGCGGCTGCACGCGCGCCACGTCCTCGACGTCCTCGACGAGGTAGATGCCTTCCTTCAACTGCCCCATCGTGCCCTCGACCTCGGGGTGCCCCTTGTGGCCGATCATGATGAAGTCATAGCCCTCGCGCGCGAGCTTGTGCACTTCCATGTGCACCTTGCTCACGAGCGGACAGGTGGCATCGAAGACGCGGAATCCCCGCTGCGCGGCCTCCTCGCGCAGCGCCTTGCTCACGCCGTGCGCGCTGAAGATCAGCGTCGCGCCCGCCGGGACGTCGTCCAGTTCCTCGATGAAGATCGCGCCCTTGGCCTTGAGGTCGTTGACGACGTAGGTGTTGTGCACGATCTCGTGGCGCACGTAGATCGGGCGGCCGAACATCGCGAGCGCGCGCTCGACGATCTCGATGGCGCGGTCGACGCCGGCGCAGAAACCGCGCGGCTCGGCCAGCAGCACTTCGCCGACGGGCCTGGGGCCGTTCAATCCAGCACCCCCAGCACCTGCACCTCGAAGCGCACGGCGCGTCCGGCCAGCGGGTGGTTGAAGTCGAACAGCAGCCAGTCCTCGCCGACCTCGCGCACCACACCCGCGTACGACCCCTCGCCGTCGGGGGTCGGGAACTCGACCACCTCGCCGCAGGCGTAGCTCGCCTCGGGGTCGCCCAGCTCGCGCAGCAGCGCGCGCGAGACGCGCTGCAGCAGTTGCGGGTTGCGATCGCCGAAGGCGGCTCCCGCGGGCAGTTCGAAGGCCGCGCGCGCGCCTTCCTCGAGGCCGACGAGCTTCGCCTCGAGCGCCGGCGCGAGCTGCCCCAGTCCCAGCGACAGCGTCGCCGGCGGGCCTTCGAAGGTATTCACGACGTCGGTGCCGTCGGGGCCGCTGAGACGGTAGTGCAGGGTCAGGAAGGAGCCCGGCTGGATGCGGTTTGCGGCTTGCACGCGTGCTCGCGCGCCCGGTTGCGCGCCTCGAATAGACTGCGGGCGATTCTAGTCGGCCACCCGCGCCGCCCTGCCCCGCCACGGCGGCATCCCCCTGCCGCCGTCGAGCCCACGATGCCGCTGAAGGATCTCCCCACCGACCAGCGCCCGCGCGAGAAGCTGCTGCAGCGCGGCGCGGCGGCGCTCGCCGACACCGAACTGCTCGCGCTGCTGCTGCGCACCGGCCTGGCGGGCAAGGGCGTGTTCGCGCTCGCCGACGAGGTCCTCGCGCAGTGCGGCGGCTTTGCCGGACTGCTGGCCGCGCGCGGCGAGGACCTCGGGCGCATCAAGGGCCTGGGCCCCGCCAAGCGCGCCGAGATCCTCGCGGTGATGGAGATCGCACGGCGCGCCATCGCGCAGCCGCTGCGCCAGGCGCCGGTGTTCGATGCGCCGCAGCGCGTCAAGGAATACCTCGCGCTGCAGCTCGGCGGCCTGCCGCACGAGGTCTTCACGGTGCTCTTCCTCGACCACCAGCACCGGCTGCTGGAGCTCGAGGAGATGTTCCGCGGTACGCTGACGCAGACCAGCGTCTACCCGCGCGAAGTCGTGCGCCGCGCGATGGCGCTCAACGCCGCGGCGGTGATCCTTGCGCACAACCACCCCTCGGGCGTGGCCGAACCCTCGCGCGCGGACGAGTTCCTGACCCAGTCGCTGAAGAGCGCGCTCGGCCTCGTCGACGTGCGCGTGCTCGACCATCTCGTCGTCGGGCGGGGGCAGGTCGTGTCGATGGCCGAGCGCGGGCTGCTATGACCCGGGAACGCATGGTTCCGGCGCGGGCGCAAGGCTTGGCGGGATTGGCCGAACTGCGCGAGGTCCTCGCCGCGCGCCGGCGCGAGGAGGCGCAGCGCCGTGCGCGCGAGCACGCCCAGCGCCTGGCCGAAGACGCCGCCGCGCAGCTCTTTCGCACGGCCGTCGGCAAGGTGACGCCGCTGCGCGCGAGCCTGCGCGCCGAACTTCCGCGTCCACGCCCCGAACCCTGGCCGCACCAGCGCGAGGCCGACGAACGCGCGGCCCTGCTGCAGACCTGGTCCGACGAGGTCGACGTCGAGTCGCTGCTGCTCACCGACGACGGCCTGAGCTTCCGGCGCCCCGGCATCGGCGCGGACGTGGTGGCGCGGCTGCGCCGCGGCCAGTGGACGATCCAGGCCGAGATCGACCTGCACGGCCTGCGCCGCGACGAGGCGCGGCAAGTGCTGCGCGACTTCCTCGACCTGGCGACGCGGCGCGCGCAGCGCTGCGTGCGCATCGTGCACGGCAAGGGTCATGGCTCGCCGGGCCGGCGCCCGGTGCTCAAGGCGCGCGTGCAGCGCTGGCTCGCGCAAAGCGCCGCGGTGCTCGCCTTCGCACAGGCCAGCGGCCCGCAAGGCGGTGCAGGCGCCTTGATCGCCCTGCTCGACCGCGGCGCACGCCGCGGCCGCAGCGCCTGAGGGGTTGCAGCTCAGTCGGCCGCAGCGGACGGCGCTGCCGCCCGCGAACGCACAGGCGTCTTGGCCGGCCCCGTCCCTGCAGCAGCCTTCCTTGCAGGCGCCTTCTTTGCGACAGCCTTCTTGGTCACGGCCTTCTTCGCCGCGGCCTTCTTCGCCACCACCTTCTTCCCCGTCCCCTTCTCCCCGGGCGCCGCCTTGGCACGCGCCTTCTTCGCGAGTTCGACGACCTTGGCGATCTGCGCGTCGGTGAAGGCGCCGTTGACGCCGGAGATCGCCGCCAGCTTCATGCCGTGCTTGAGGCCGAGCTTGTAGATCTCCTTCACCTTCTCCCACTCGGTGTCGCGGCCCACCGTGAAGACCTCGAATCGGCCCTCGAGCGCGAGCACGATGGTCTCGGCCAGGCAGGCGTAGACGACGTTGGGCGGCAGGCCGATGCTCTTCAGGCCCCGCACCTTGGTCGGCAGCTCGATCTCGCCGGACTCGACGACGAGAACGTCGGGGCGCTTGGCGACCTCCGATGGCGGCAGGTCCAGCGGCCGCGCGACGTCGGTGATGACGCAGCCGGGCTTCACGCGCATGATGTCGAGGATCTTCTTGCCCGCACCCGAGGTGCTGGTGACGATCATGTCCATCTCGGAGAGCAGTTCGTCGTAGTCGTTCGAGCAGACGACGTTGGCATCGGGCGTGTCCTGCAGGATCGAGGCCTTCAGCTCCTCGAGCTTGTCCAGGCTGCGCCCGGCCAGCACCACCTGCTCGAAGACCATCGCCAGCAGGCGCGCGCTCACCGAACCGATGGAGCCGGTGGCGCCGATGACCATCGCCTTGGCCTGCAGGCGTTGCCCCGGCGGCGGCTGCTGCACGAGGCCCATGCGGCGCATCGCGTCGGCCGCGGCCCACAGGGCACCCGAGGCCGAGTAGCTGTTGCCGGTGGTCACCGGGATGCGTGCGCGCCGCGCGACCGTGATTCCGGCGTCGCCGACGACCTTCGTGAAGGCACCCAGGCCCATGATCTGCGCGCCCAGCTTCTGCGCCATGGCCGCGGCGGCGAGCAGCCGCCGGTAGGTGAACTCGGGGCTGCGCGAGAGCATCTCCTTGGGCGTGCCGCCGACGCTGATGAGCCAGCCCTCGGCCTCGGCGCCGGTGGGCGAGACGATGTTCTCCATCTTGCAGTAGACCATCGGCGGCATGTGCGCGGCCAGCGTCTCGACCTGGTCCATCACGAACTTGGGCGTTCCCTTCGGGATCGGGAAGCCCTTGCGGATGAACTCCTGGCTCAAGGGGTGGATGACGAACGCGAAGCGCCGGATGTTGCGGAAGTGGCCCGTCGGATGCAGCAGCCGCGGCTGCAGGTCGAGTTCGTCGATGATCTCCTCGAAATCCTCGTCGGAGACCTCCTCGGCCGGGCGGCCGAGCACGGCGAGGATCATCGCCTCGACGACGTTGACGCCCACCACCTGCTCGAAGAGCTTCGGGCTCACGTCGATCACCAGGTTCACGCGGCACTGGCGGAAGAAGGCGAGGCGTTCCTCGTCGATGGCCGAGGTGATGAGCGTCTTGCCGCCCAGGTTGCGTACGTTGCCGACCTCCTTGATCTCGGCGTAGGTGCCGACGACGACGTGCGCCTTCGCGACCTCCGCGGCCAGGCGGCTGCGCTTGAAGTCGGAGAACGCACCCTCGACGAGTTCGCGCCGCCGCCCGCTGAGCACCCAGTCGGTTCCCTTGGCGTAGAGCTCGAGCTGCTCGAGCGAGGTCAGCAGCGTCGGCGCGCCGGTCTGCGCCAGGGCATCGGCGAATCCCAGGTTGGGGGTGTACTCGGCGAGCGCCTGCGCCAGGTCGTAGTTGCGCATGCCCGAGAGAAAGAGGACGATGTTGTTGTTGAAGTAGTGGCCCAGCTCGGCCTGCACGCGGCGCACCGCACGCACCTGCAGCAGCCGGCGCAGGCGGGCACCGGTGGTCGCCGGCACGCGCGTCACGACCTTGAGCAAGCGCGCCGTCTCCTTGTTGATGACGGTGCGCTGGCCGACGTGGAAGTGGTCGCCGACCTCGCCCAGGCCGATGGCGTCGGCGTGCTCCTGGTGGCGGCGCATCAGCTCCCACGCGCGCGTGATGTCGTTGTCCGCGCCCAGCCGCTTGACCAGGAAGCGTTGGCCGAGGAAGCCGGTCTCGAACTCGAAGTCCTGCTTGGACGAACCCAGCGTCACGGTGACGACTTTCTTCATCGTTGGCACTCCGGCAGGATGGAATCAGGTCGGGGTCGCGCTGCCGCGCTTGCGCGGCGCGGTCTTGCGCGGCGCGGTCTTGCGCGGCGCGGTCTTGCGCGGCCGCTTCGCGGGTGCCGCGCCGGCCGCGTCCGCGCCGGGCAAGACGGCGCGGATCATCGCCTCGCACTGCGCCTGCGTCATGTAGCGCGGCACCGGGTAGCCGGTGTGCGCCTCCTGCAGCGCCGCACGCGCCAGCGCCGGGATGTCCTCTTCGCGCAGCGCTTGCAGCGTGGTCGGAATGCCGATGTCTTCGTTGAGCGCGCACACGCCGTCGATGAACGCGCGCGCCAGCGTCTCGTCGTCCTCGCCTTCCTGCCCGAGCCCCGCGCGCAGCGCCAGCTGCGCCAGGCGCCCGCTGACCGCGGGCGCGGAGAAGCGCAGCACGTGCGGCAGCATGATGGCGTTGGCCAGGCCGTGCGGCGTGTGGTACAGGCCGCCGAACTGGTGCGCGATGGCATGCACGTAGCCGACGTTGGCGCGCGTGAACGCCATGCCCGCCCAGGTGCTGGCCAGCGCCATGTTCTCGCGCGCCGCCAGGTCCGCTCCGTCGCTGCATGCGGTGCGCAGGTTGGCGAAGATCAGCCCCACCGCGGCCAGCGCGAGCGCGTCGGTGTGCGCCGTGGCCCAGTTGCCGATGAAGGCCTCGACCGCATGCGTGAGCGCGTCGATTCCGGTGGCGGCGGTGATCGCGCTCGGCAAACCGGTCATCAGCGCGGGGTCGAGCGCGGCCATGCGCGGCACGAGGCGCGTGTCGACGATGACCAGCTTGCTGTGCCGTGCCGGGTCGGCGATGACCGCGGCCACGGTCACCTCCGATCCGGTGCCCGCGGTCGTGGGCACGGCGTACACCGGCATCGGCGTGCGCAGCCCCTTGTAATAGCCGGCGAGCGAACGCAGGCTGCGGCCCGGGTTGGCGATGGCCACCGCGATCGCCTTGGCGGCGTCGATGGCGCTGCCGCCGCCGACCGCGATCAGGGCGTCGCAATCGTTGTCGCGGAAGGCGGCGATGCCGCGCTCGATCAGCGGAATCGGCGCATCGGGGGTGATCTCGTCGAAGATCACGATCCCGGTACCGCCTTCGACCAGGGCCTCGGTCAGGCCCTGCAGCAACCCCAGGCTCACGATCACCTTGTCGGTGACGACGAGCACGCGTGCGTGGCCGAAGGCCGCCACCGCCTGCCCCAGCCGCCGGCTCGAGCCCGCGCCCACCAGCAGCGTCGGCTGCGGGATCGGCAGCACGCGCGAAATCGCGCCGGCGCCCTTCATCAGTGCGCCCAGACCGGCGGCGCGGGTTGATTCGGGAATGAAGTCGAGGATCATCGTGGTGCTCCGGACGGGGCTTGCAGTCGCAAAACCCGCAAGCCTAGCCTAGCGCAGACGATTCGTCCTTCGTACGGGGCGTTCCCGGATCCGCAAGGCCGCCTCTCGGTGAGGCAGCAGGCGGCGCCGGTCCGGCCCGCCGGGCGTTCAGGAAGCCGCGTCGCTCAATCGCGTGGCCACGCCGACCAAGGCCTGCGACGCCGCGGCTCCGGGCATCGCCTGCAGCAGCAGCTCGCGGCGCTGCACGGCGTCGCGCACCGCGCTGTCGACCGGCACCTCGCCGAGCAGATCCAGCCGCAAGCGCTCGTCCAGCGTCGGCACGACGTAGCGGTCGAGCACCTGCTGCAGCTGCGCGTGCACGCTTCGGCCCTCGCCAGCGCGGCGCACCTGGTTGACGAGCAGGCGCAGCTCGCGCCGGCCCTGCGTCACCGCCAGCACCTTGACGGTGGCGTAGGCGTCGGTGATCGAGGTCGGTTCGGGCGTCGCCACCACCAGCACCTCGTCGGCCAGCGAAACGGTGTAGAGCACGACGTCGGAGATGCCCGCGCCGGTATCGAGCAGCACGCGGTCGAAGCGCGTGGCGACTTCGGCGACGACCTGCTGCAGCTGCTCGCGCAACTCGGGCGTCATGCGCGAATACTCGACCATTCCCGAGCCTGCCAGCAGCACCGAGAAGCCGCCGGGCGCCGGCAGGATGGCCTCGTCGAGCGCGCAACGACCGGTGAAGACGTCGTGCAGCGTGATCTTCGGGAAGAGGTTGAGCACCACGTCGAGGTTGGCCAGACCGAGGTCGGCGTCGAGCACGAGCACGCGCTCGCCCAGGCGCGCCAGCGCCGCGGCCAGGTTGGCGGCGACGAAGGTCTTGCCCACGCCGCCCTTGCCGCTGGTCACGGCCATGATGCGTGCCTTGCGCGCGGCGGCCTCAGTCATCTTGTCCCTCGAATCCCGGATGCGTGTCGAACAGCGCCTGGCGCTCTTCGCTGCTGACGAGCGAGGCCGCGCCCTCCTCGAGTTGCACGAGGTTGCGGCCCAGCGCCTTGGCACGGTAGAGCTGCTGGTCCGCGCGCTCGACCCATAGCGCGGGCGTGGAGCGCACCCACTGCGGCGCGAAGGCGCCGCCGATGCTGATCGTGACATCGACCGCCGTCCCCGCGGGACCGGCCATCACCGGCGAGCGCTCGACGCGGCGGCGCACGCGTTCGGCGACGGTGGCGCCGAACGCCGCCGCGCAGTTGGGCAGGATGATCGCGAATTCCTCGCCGCCCACGCGCGCCACCAGGTCCATCGGCCGCACGCTGTCGACCAGCGCCGTGGCCACGCTGCGCAGCACGGCGTCGCCCGCGGCATGTCCGAAGCGGTCGTTGACGCGCTTGAAGTGATCGATGTCCAGCATCAGCAGCAGTGCCGGCTCGCCGCTGCGCGCGACGCGGTCGACCTCGCGCGCCAGCGCCAGCTCGAAGCTGCGCCGATTCGCCAGCCCGGTGAGCGCGTCGCGGCTGGAGAGGTCGACGAGCGCATCGATGAGTTCCTGCAGCCAGGGCGTGCTGCCGGCTTCGCCGCTGGGCGCCGGCCGCCCCGAATGGGCGAGCAACTGCAGCGCCTGCTCCAGCAGCAGCGGCGGGGCGGCGGGTGGCGGAGTCGCTTGCGGTTGCTGCACGAAGGAAGCGGCCGCCGTCGGTGCACAGCGGCGTGGCCTGGATGCGGGTGGGGCGGCAGTCTAGCAGTGCCATTGCCGCCGACCCGACCCGAAATGGGGATGGCGGACAAGGCATTTCGGCCCCTTCGCGCCCTTGGCCGGGACGCACACTCCGAGGCGCCGACACGGCTTGAGCGCCTTTCCCGAGGCGTCCGTGCCCAGCCGTGCCGCCTCATGCACACCCGTTTCCGGAAGACCCGCCCGCGCCTCACCCGCCATGCCCCCGCCCACTCCTGCCGCGCCGGAACTCGCCGAGCCCGAGTTCGAGCTGAAGCCGGCCGACTTCGAGCGCATCCGCAGCCTCATCCACCAGCACGCCGGCATCAGCCTGCACGCCGGCAAGCAGGCCATGGTCTACAGCCGCCTGGCACGGCGGCTGCGCGAGACGCGGCGCGAGAGCTTCACCGATTACCTGCACTGGCTGGAGAAGGGCGGCGCCCCGCCGACCGAATGGCAGGCCTTCGTCAACTGCCTCACCACCAACCTGACCGCGTTCTTCCGCGAGGAACACCACTTCCACGCGTTGGCGACCGACCTGCGCGCGCGCGCCTCGCGGCCGCTGCGCCTGTGGTGCAACGCCGCCAGCACGGGCGAGGAACCCTACTCGCTGGCGATGGTCGTGGTCGAGACGCTGGGCGTCTCGGCGCAGGCGCGACTGGTCTGCAGCGACATCGACACCAACGTGCTCGACAGCGCGCGCCGCGGCGTCTATGCCGCCGACGCGCGCGGCCTCTCGCCCGAGCGCCTGCGCCGGCACTTCCTGCGCGGCACCGGCGCCAACGCGGGCTTCATCCGCGTCAGGCCCGAACTCGCGCGGCTGATCGAGTTCAGGCCCTTCAACCTGATGAGCCGCGACTGGTCCACGCTCGGCGAGCCCTTCGACATCGTCTTCTGCCGCAACGTGATGATCTATTTCGACGCCCCCACGCAACGCAGGGTCCTGGAAGGCATGCACCGCAGCCTTCGACCCGGTGGCCTGCTCTACGTCGGTCACTCGGAGAATTTCACCGACTCCTCGGATCTCTTCCGCCTGCGCGGCAAGACGATCTACGAGCGCATCTGAACGGCCCTCACGCCGTCCCGCCGGCCCCATGAGCATCCCCCAGCCCCCTGCCGCCGCCCGTCCCGTGCCCGGCAGCACGCCCCGCCTGCAGCAGCTCAAGAACCTGCCCCCGCGCAACGGTCAGGCCTCGTTCTTCTTCTACGACGCGCATTTCCGCAGCGAGGCTGTGAAGGTGTTGCCCGGCGAGTTCTTCGTCTTCGACGAGGACATCGCCATCATGACGACGCTGGGCTCCTGCATCGCCGCCTGCCTGTGGGACCGCGAGCGGCGCGTCGGCGGCATGAACCACTTCATGCTGCCCGAGGGCGGCAGCGCCGCGGACGGCGGGCGCTACGGCTCCTACGCGATGGAGCTGCTGATCAACGAAATGATCAAGCGCGGCGCCACGCGCCCGACGATGGAGGCCAAGGTCTTCGGCGGCGGCGCGGTGATCAGCGGCATGAGCAGCCTCAACGTCGGCGAGCGCAACACCGCCTTCGTCATGGACTACCTGCGCACCGAGCGCATCACCGTCGTCTCCAAGGACGTGCTGGACATCTACCCGCGCAAGGTCTGCTTCCTGCCCGCCAGCGGCAAGGCCATGGTCAAGCGCCTGGCCTCGACCAATACCGAGATGCTGCAGGCGCAGGAGAAGGCGGCCTCGCGCGCCGCCGCCCCCGTGGCCAGCGCCGGCGGCAGCGTCGACCTGTTCTGACGCGCCGCGTGCGCCCCGACAACGAGAGAGCCCCCCTCCATGAAGAAGATCACCGTCATCGTGGTCGACGACTCGGCGCTGGTGCGCGGCCTGCTCGCCGAGATGATCAACCGCCAGCGCGACATGAGCTGCATCGGCGCCGCCAGCGACCCGCTGGTGGCGCGCGAGATGATCCGCAACCTCGATCCCGACGTCATCACGCTGGACGTCGAGATGCCGCGCATGGACGGGCTGGACTTCCTCGGCCGCCTCATGCGCCTGCGGCCGATGCCGGTGGTGATGGTCTCCACGCTCACCGAGCGCGGCGCCGAGGTCACGCTCAAGGCGCTCGAGCTGGGCGCCATCGACTTCGTCGCCAAGCCCAAGATCGGCGTCGCCGACGGCCTGCGCCAGCTCGAGCAGGACATCACCGACAAGATCCGCACCGCCGCGCGCGCCACCGTGCGCCGCCTGGCACCGGCCAAGGCCGAGGGCACCGGCGCGGCCGGCGGCGGCGGCACGGCAGCCGCCGCACCCGGCCCGATCGGACGCCTCTCGACCGAGAAGCTGATCTTCATCGGCGCCTCCACCGGCGGCACCGAGGCCACGCGCGAGGTACTGGTGCGCCTGCCGGCCGACTCGCCCGCGGTGATGATCACCCAGCACATGCCACCGGGCTTCACGAAGAGCTACGCCGCGCGTCTCGACACCTTGTGCCGCATCCGCGTGGCCGAGGCGCGCGACGGCGAGCGCGTGCTGCCCGGCCACGCCTACATCGCCCCGGGCGGCTTGCACCTGTCGGTCGAGCGCTCGGGCGCCAACTACATCGCCCGCGTGCGTGACGGCGAACCGGTGAACCGCCACAAGCCCTCGGTGGAGGTCCTGTTCCAGAGCGCGGCGCGCATCGTCGGACCGAACGCGCTGGGCGTCATGCTCACCGGCATGGGTGCCGACGGTGCGCGCGCGATGAAGGAGATGCGCGACGCCGGCAGCTACAACTTCGTTCAGGACGAGGCCAGTTGCGTCGTCTTCGGCATGCCGCGCGAGGCCATCAACCACGGCGCCGCGCACGAGGTGCTTCCGGTGACGCAGATCGCCGCCAAGCTGATCGAGCGCCTGCGCAGCACCGCAGGCCAGCACACCACGCGCGTCTGATCCCGGTTGGGCGCGGCCGCGCTTCACACTGGCGTTGAAGGCGGCAGGAAGAGCTGCTGCACCTCGCTCAGGAAGTCGAAGCCGTGCGGCGTCGGCACCAGGCGTGCGCCCTGGCGGCGCAGCCAGCCGCGGCCGATGGCCTGCTCGACGCGCTGCTGCACGTCCTGCAGCGCGGCCGCGGCCAAGCCCGTGCGTGCCGCCAGCAGCGGCCACTCGAAGCCCTCGGCCAGCCGCAGCGCGTTCAGCATGAACTCGAAGGGCAGCTCGGCGGCCGGCACCGCGTGCTCGCCGGAAACCGCCCGGCCTCGTCGCGCCTGGCGCATGTAGGCCGCGGGTTCGCGCCAGCGCACCTGGCGCAGGATGCGGTCGGGAAACGAGAGCTTGGAATGCGCGCCCGCGCCCAGGCCCAGGTAGTCGCCGTAGGTCCAGTAGTTCAGGTTGTGCGCACAGCGATGCCGCGCGCGCGCGAAGGCCGAGACCTCGTAGCGCTGCAGCCCCGCGGCGGCCGTGCGCGCGACGATGCGGTCCAGCATGTCGCTGGCGAGATCCTCGTCGGGAAGCCCCGGCGGCGGCCGCGTGGCGAAGACGGTGTTGGGCTCGAGACTGAGGTGGTAGATCGACAGATGCGGCGGCGCGAAGGCAAGCGCGACGTCGAGATCACGGTCCAGCGCCGCCAGGTCCTGCCCGGGCAAGGCGTACATGAGGTCGAGGTTGAAGGTCTCGAAGGTCGCCGCCACCTCCGCGACCGCGGCGCGCGCCTGGGCCGCGTCGTGCACGCGGCCGATGGCGCGCAGCGCGCGGTCGTCGAAGCTCTGCACGCCGATCGACAAGCGCGTCACGCCCGCGGCGCGGTAGGCGCGAAAGCGCTCGCGTTCGAAGGTTCCCGGGTTGGCCTCGAGCGTCACTTCGGCATCGGGCAGCAGCGGCAGGCGCGCGCGCACGTCGGCCAGCAGGCGCTCGACGCCTGCCGGCGAGAACAGGCTCGGCGTGCCGCCGCCGAAGAAGACGCTGATGAGGCGCCGGCCCCAGACCAGCGGCAGCGCGGCTTCGAGGTCGGCCACCAGCGCCGCGAGGTAGGCCGCCTCGGGCAACTCCCCGCGCAGTGCGTGGCTGTTGAAGTCGCAGTACGGGCACTTGCGCAGGCACCAGGGCAGGTGCAAGTAGAGCGCGAGCGGCGGCAGCGCCGTCAGGCGGATCGCGCCTTCGGACCCGCCGCCGCCGCGCGCCGCATCGGCCGGCGCGGCATTCGCATCAGCCAAGGCGCCAGTCCTCGCGCAGGCGCTCGCGCAAGCGCGCGGCCGCCAGCGCGCGGTGGCTCAGGCGGTTCTTCGTCGCCGCGTCGAGTTCGGCGACCGTCTGCCCGAGCGCCGGAATGAAGACGAGCGGGTCGTAGCCGAAGCCGCCTCGGCCGCGTGCGGCGTGCAGGATCTCACCCTCCCAGCGCCCGCAGGCCAGCAGCGGCTCGGGATCGTCGGCGTGGCGCAGTGCCACCAGCGTGCAGACGAAGGCGGCACGACGGTCCGGCGTCCCGGCCAGGCGCTGCAGCAGCAGGGCGTTGTTGGCCTCGTCCTGCGCGCGCCGGCGCGCCTCGCGACCGCCCACCGCCCCGGACGAGGGCGCATAGTGCGCCGAGGCCACGCCCGGCGCGCCGCCCAGCGCGTCGACGCACAGCCCGGAGTCGTCGGCCAAGGCCGGGAGCCCCGAAAGCCGCGCCGCGTGGCGCGCCTTGGCCAGGCCGTTCTCGAAGAAGGTGGCGAAGGGCTCCTCGGCCTCGGGAATGCCCAGCGTGCCCTGCGTCACCAGTTCGAGCGGCAAACCTGCGAACAAGGCCTGCAGCTCGGCCAGCTTCTTGGCGTTGTTGGACGCGAGCACGATGCGCATGGCAGCGGCCCCGGCGAACGTGCGGCGCTCAGCCCGGCGCCAGCGCGCGGCGCTGCGCCGCCACCAGTTCGCCGATGCCCTTGGCGGCGAGCGCGAGCAGCGCGTCCATCTCGGCGCGCGTGAAGGGCGCGCCTTCGGCCGTTCCCTGCACCTCGACGAAGCCGCCGGCAGCCGTCATGACGACGTTCATGTCGGTGTCGCAACTCGAGTCCTCGTCGTAGTCCAGGTCCAGCAGCGGCACGCCCTGGCGCATGCCCACCGACACCGCGGCGACGAAGTCGCGCACCGGCGAGCGCGCGATGCGGCCCTGCGCCAGCAGCCACGACACGGCGTCGTGCACGGCGACGAAGGCGCCCGTGATCGCCGCGGTGCGCGTGCCGCCGTCGGCCTGCAGCACGTCGCAGTCGACGAGGATGCTGCGCTCGCCCAGCGCAGCGAGGTCGACGACGCTGCGCAGGCTGCGCCCGATGAGGCGCTGGATCTCCTGCGTGCGGCCGCTTTGCCTGCCGCGCGCGGCTTCGCGGTCGCCGCGCGTGTGCGTGGCGCGCGGCAGCATGCCGTACTCGGCCGTCACCCAGCCCTCGCCGCTGCCGCGCCTGTGCGGCGGCACCTTCTCTTCGACCGAGGCCGTGCACAGCACCTGCGTGCGCCCGAAGGCCACCAGCACCGAACCCTCGGCGTGGCACGTGTAGCGGCGCTGCAGGGTCAGCGGACGCAGGGCGTCGGCGGCGCGGCCACCGTTTCGGGAAAGGCTCATCGGATGTGCGGCGCTCAGTTGCGTCGGGCGGAGGAACGCTGGATGGCCTCGTTGATCTCGCGGATCGAGCGCTCGATCTCGGCCTCGTCGAGATCATCGGTCTCCTCGATCTCGCCCTGCAGGCTGGCCTGGATGGTGGAGGCGAAGACGTCGTCGCCCAGGGCCTGCGTCGAGACGCCGGTGGGCGCGGTGCTGTCCTGCGCCGACTCCCACTCCACCGCCAGCGCGGTGACGTTGTCGCTGCGCGGGCCGGCCTGGCGCAAGGCCTGCTCGACGAGCTCGGGCACCGCGTCGGCGATCGACGGCCCGGCCAGCATCGCGGCGATCACGCTGTCGGGCAGCGCGCTCCACAGGCCGTCGGAACACAGCAGCAGGCGGTCGCCCGGGTGCAGCAGCAGCGGGCCGCTGGTGTCGATCATCGGCTTGCCCGGGCTGCCCAGGCAGGTGAAGAGCACGTTGCGGTTCATGCGCTCCGGCGCCGGCACGAGCTGCGACATCGCTTCCTGCAGCTCGCTGTAGGAGTGGTCGCGCGTGCGCGCGACGAGCTTGTCGCCGCGCAGCAGGTACAGGCGCGAATCGCCGCAGTGCGCCCAGTAGGCCGCGCTGCCCTGGATCACGCAGGCGACGATGGTCGTGCGCGGCGTATCCACGAGCGCGCGCGTGGTCGCGTAGCGCAGCAGTTGATGGTGGCCGGCCATCACCGCCTCGTGCAGGAAACGGAGCGGATCCTCGAGCGCCGGCCGCGCCTCGCGCTGGAACACCGCGGCCAGCGTCTGCAGCGCCACCTGCGCGGCCATGTCGCCTTCCGGGTGGCCCCCCATGCCGTCGGCGAGCGCGAACAGGCCCGCGTCCCGCGTGTAGCAATAGCCCATGCGGTCTTCGTTCTTCTCGCGGCCGCCGCGGCGGCTGACCTGGTAGACGGAGAACCTCATCGGCAGCCTCGCCCGATCAGGTCTTGGCGCCGGTCTTGATCGTCTCCAGCTGCAGCTTGAGCCGCTCGCTGAAGCTGAGCTTGGTATAGCGGCGCTCGGTCTCGCGCGCGAGTTCCTTCTGCAGCGCGAACACGCTCTGCGGGCGCGAGAGCGGATCGAGCGACATGCACCACTCGGTGACCTCGATCAGGTTGTCGGAATAGACGTTGCGCAGGCGCGAGAGCGACAGCGCCAGGCGGTCCTTCTCCAGCCGCTGCGGCGCGTCGTTGGGCGGATAGCCCTGCATGCAGGCATAGATGCAGGCGCCGATGGCGTAGATGTCGGTCCACGGTCCGAGCGTGCCGTCGCGCCGGTACATCTCGGGCGCGGCAAAGCCCGGCGTGTACATGGGGCGGATGAAGTTGCCCTCCTTGGACAGCACCTCGCGCGCGGCGCCGAAGTCCAGCATCACCGCCTTGTTGTCGTTGGTGATGAAGACGTTGGCCGGCTTGATGTCCAGGTGCAGCATCTTGTGCTGGTGCACGATGCGCAGGCCGCGCAGGATCTCGTCGAAGAGGCTGCGGATGGTGCTCTCGCGGAACACCTTGTCGCGCTTGAGGTCGCGCGCGGTGACGATGAAGTCCTGCAGCGTGTCGCCCTGCAGGTAGTTCATCACCATGTAGACGGTCTCGTTCTCGCGGAAGAAGTTCAGCACCGAGACCACGCTCGGGTGGCTGATCTGCGCGAGCGACCGCCCTTCCTCGAAGAAGCTCTTCAGGCCCAGGCGGTAGAGCGGCTGCTTGTCGGGCTTGACGCGCGGCGTCAGCTCGCCCGGCGAGCGCTCGGCCAGCGAAGAGGGCAGGTACTCCTTGATGGCCACCAGCTGCTGGTTCTCGCCCTCGGCCAGGTAGACCACGCCGAACCCCCCGGCGGCGAGCTTCTTGACGATCTGGTAGCCCCCCACCACGGTGCCCGACGGCAACGGCGCTGGCTTGGGCTTTGACATAATAGACTGTAATTTTCGACAGACGTCCGATGCCAGTCTACAGCATGACCGGCTTCGCGGCCGTGGCCTGCGACGCCCCGGCCGCCCCCGGCGCAAGCCCGGTCACGGTGCACGCGGAGCTGCGCTCGGTCAACGGCCGCTTCCTCGACCTGAGCCTGCGCCTGCCCGACGAATGGCGCGCCCTGGAGCCGCTGCTGCGCGAGCGCGTGGGCGAAGCGCTGCGCCGCGGCAAGGTCGAGTTGCGCCTGGGCCTGCAGCAGGGCGGCGCCGACGCTTTCGCCCTGCCCGCGCCCGAGCAGCTCGGCCGCCTGGCACGCCTCGAAGCGCACGTGCAGACCTGGCTGCCGCAGGCGCGCGGCCTCTCGGTGGCCGAAGTGCTGCAGTCCTGCCGCAGCAACGCCGTGCCCGCGGGGCTTGCCGACACCGTGCTCGAAGCCAGCTCGCGCGGCCTGCAGGCGCTGCGCGAAGCGCGCGCGCGCGAAGGGCAGCGCCTGGCGGCACTCCTGCTCGAGCGCGTGCAAGGCCTGCGCGACCTCGCCGCGCGCGCGCAGCCGCTCGTGCCGCAGGTCGTGCAGCGCCAGCGCGAGCGTTTCCTCGAACGCTGGCAGGAGGCGCTGCAGGGCACGCCGGGCGCAAGCGCCCTGCCCGCGCAGACGCTGCAGGAGCGCGCCCTGGGCGAAGCCGCCGCCTACGCGCTGCGCATCGACGTCGCCGAGGAGCTCGGCCGCCTGGCCTCCCACCTCAGCGAGATCGAGCGCCTGCTGCACGCCGGCGGCGAAGTCGGCAAACGCCTGGACTTCCTGATCCAGGAGTTACAACGCGAAGCCAATACCCTGGGCTCCAAGTCCGCCGCGCTCGAACTCACCAACATCTCGGTGGAGATGAAGGTGCTCATCGAGCAGATGCGCGAGCAGGTGCAGAACTTGGAGTAGTCCGGCAAGGTCTCGTGCCGTCCGCGACTTGCGCCTCGGAGACCACCCAATTCCTTACCAAGCTAAAATGTAAGGAAAGTGCCACCCATCGAGGACTCCGCCATGTTCGCCACCTTGACCAGCAAGGGCCAGCTCACCCTGCCCAAGGAGATTCGCGACCGTCTGAACCTGGACGCCGGAGCGATCCTCGACATCCAGGTCCAGGCCGACAACACAATCACCGCCCGGCACGTCCAGCCAGACGCGCGGCGAATCCGGGGACTACTCGAGTCTCCGCATGCGGCGCCGCTCTCGATCGCACAAATGGATGAGGCCGTGGCCAAGCACTTGCGAGACAAACATGCGCCGCGCCGGGCGGGCCGCAAGTCAACTGGCCGATGATCGGCATCGACACAAACATCCTGCTTCGCCTGTGGCTCAACGATGATCCGGCGCAAAACAAGCGCATCGATACGCTGCTGGCGGCGCACGGCAGCACGCCAGGATCGTTGCTGGTCGCGGACGTCGTCCTCGCCGAAGCAGTCTGGACACTGAAGTCGGCCTTCGATCAAGACAAGCCCGCCCAGGTGCTGGCGGTTCGCAGCCTTCTGGATGAGACTGCGTTCACCTTCGAGGATCGTGAGGCCGTCGCGGCTGCACTCGAGCTGTTCGAGGCCGGTGCCTGTGGATTCGCGGACTGCCTGATCGTCGCCAAGCATGCCCGGCACGGCTGCGAGTTCACAGCAACTTTCGATCGAGGGATGCGCTCGCTGCCGGGGGTCAAGGTGCTCTGACCTAGCCACCCCAGATCGGGACACCGAGTCTGCGCAACGGGCGACTTCACACATCCTCCCTGTAGCCGCAGTGACCTTGCCCTTGAATCCCGAAGCTCTTAGCGCCCTTGCTGGGCCTACCCGACGCGGACGATCGATGCGCCGGTGAAGCCCGCGCAGCAGATTACCGATCAGTCACTTTCCGCTTGACCTCCGGCAGGCCGGCATCGACAATTACCGAAAGGTAACTTCGACCACCCGCCATGCCGCCCTCGGCCCAAGACTTACCGATCGGTCACTCCACTCATGCAGAGTCGCCCATCCGCTCCTCCGTCGAGCTGGGCGCCGTCATCCGCGAGCAGCGCAAGCGGCTGGCCCTGAAGCAGCTCGACCTGGCCGGCCTAGGCAACACCGGCAACCGCTTCATCGTGGACCTGGAGAACGGCAAGCCGACGGTGCAGTTGCAGAAGGTGCTGGATCTGATGGACCTGCTGGGCCTGGAGGTGGTGGTGCGAACCAAGGCCTCTCGTTCGACCTCTTCGCTGTAAGGGCCACGTGATGCAGCCACGGCCCGACCGGCTGGACGTCTACTACGGCAGCGACCTGGTCGGCGCCGTGCATGACAGCGCGCCGCTGGCCTTCGCGTACGGGCCTGGCTGGCTGACGGGTACCCCGCGCATGTCGCTGGCGGCCATCCCGCTGCAGCCCGGCCGGCAGGCCACGCCCGAGGTGCAGGCCTTCTTCGAGAACCTGCTGCCCGAGGGCGAACTGCGCGACTACCTGGCCGCGCAGCGCAAGGCATCCACCCTCTTCTCGCTGCTGATGGAGGTGGCGGGCGACACCGCGGGCGCCTTCGTGCTGGTCGCACCGGGGCAGACGCCGGAACCGCCGCGCTACGAGGCCACGACATGGGAGGCCATCGCCGCCATCCTGGCCAAGCGGTCGGCCTCGGCGATCGACATCCACGAGCAAGGCGCGCGCATCTCCCTGGCCGGCGCCCAGGACAAGACCAGCCTGGCCATCTTCGACGACGGCGTGCCGAGGCTGCCCAAGGGCACTTCGCCATCGACCCACATCCTCAAGCCCAACATCCGCCGCCCGGCCAAGGTCTGGCACTCGGCCGCGAACGAGACCATCGTGATGCGCGCCGCCTCGCTGGCCAGCCTGCCGGCGGCCGAGGTCTTCTACGAACCGCACACGCAAGCCTGCGTCGTTCGCCGCTTCGACCGCCAGCTTCGGCCCGACGGCACGCTGGCCCGGCTGGTGCAGTACGACCTGTGCCAGCTGGCCGGCACGGTGTCGGGCCGCAAGTACGAGAAGGAAGGCGGCCCGGGCCTGGCCGCCTGCGCCGAACTGATCCGCCGCTACAGCGCGCAGCCCGCCGTCGACCTGCGCCACCTGGTGCGCTGGGTCTTCTTCAACCTGTACGTCGGCAACCACGACAGCCACGCCAAGAACCTGTCGATCTACAGCGTGCCCGGCCAGGGCGTGACGCTGACGCCGTTCTACGACCTGATGAGCACGCGGCTGTACCCGGAGCTGTCGCCCGAGTTCGCCTTTGCGATCGGCGGCGAGGTCAGGCCGGGCGAGATGGGCGCCGAGCACCTGGCGCTGATGGCCAGGCAGCTGGGCATGCAGCCGCGCTTCCTTGCGCAGCAGGCGCGCGACATGGCCGAGCGCGTGCCATCCGCTATCAGCCAAGCAACGCGCGAGATCGCCCCGGCACTCACGCCATCGGCGCGCACGCTGGCCGAGCGGCTCGAGCGCTTCGTATCGTCCACCACCAGGAAGCTGGCAGTGCGCCTGGCCGCCTGAAGGCAAGCGCAGCGAATACGCATCCATGGGAGAGGTCACCAGCCAGATCGCCATCGTCCTCGGCGTCCTTGTCGCCTGCTTCGCCGGGCCTGCCGTGGCCGTCTTCGTCCGCATTCGCAGGAAGGCGAAGACGCGGCAAAGTCGACACTCCCCGACCGGCGTCGCGCTGCTGCGTGGCCCAGGCCTGTCCGTGGAAACGGGGCAAGTCCAGACCGCGTAGATTGGGGCGCGCGAACCACGGGACTTCCAGCCGCCATGTCCTGTGTACCCACACGTGTACCCGCCAGCGAGCTCGATCCCGGAAACCCAGGGTCCATGCGCCTTCCCGCCCGAAATCCCGACGTGTGTCGAGGACGCGCTGGCAGCGACGCCGGCGCGGCCCGAAAGCGAACGCGCAGGGCGCGATCAAGGCACTCGATTCGCGACCAGTCCGTCGACGAGCTCGATCACGCGGTCGCAGCGCGCCGCCAGCCGCGGATCGTGGGTGACGATGAGGAAGGCCGTGCGGGCCTCGACGTTCATCCGGCGCATCAAGGCGAAGACCTCGTCGGCGCTGTGCGTGTCGAGGTTGCCCGTGGGCTCGTCGGCCAGCACGAGCGGGCAGCCGTGCGCGAGCGCACGCGCGATCGCCACGCGCTGCTGCATGCCCCCGGAAAGCTCCGCCGGCCGCTTGTGCGCCGCTGCCGCGAGGCCGACCTTCTCGAGCAGCGCCATGGCGCGCGCGCGTGCGGCGTCACCGACGCGGCCGCCACGGATGAGTTCGGGCATGAGCACGTTTTCGAGCGCACTGAAGGCCGGCAGCAGGTGGTGGAACTGGAACACGAAGCCCAGCGTATCGCCGCGCCTTCGCGTCAGTTCGGCGTCGCCGAGTTCGCCGACCGGCTGCCCGAGCAGCCGGTACTCGCCGCTGCTCATCGTCTCCAGCAGGCCGATGATGTTGAGCAGAGTGCTCTTGCCCGAACCCGAGGGGCCGATCAGCGCCACGAATTCGCCGCGCGCGACGCTCAGGTCCACGCCATGCAGCACTTCGGTGGCCACCGCCGTTCCCAGGCCGTAGGTCTTGCGAACCCCGCGCAATTCGACGAGCGGCGTCGCCGCGGAAGCGGCAGCGGCGTCGAGGCGTGCGGGCGCGTGCATGCCTGTCCGCTAGAGCCGGATCGCCTGCGCCGGGTCCAGCCGCGCCGCGCTGCGCGCCGGTGCCACGGCGGCGATCATTCCCGCCAGCGTGGCCACGAGCGGCACCTTCAGCGCCAGATCCCAACCCAGCGTGACGACGAAAAGCGGCAGCCCGTCGCTGCCTCGCACGAAGGTCGAGAAGCCCCACAGCAGCAGCACCGCCAGCAGCATGCCCAGGATCGAGCCGGAAAGGCCGACGAGCGCGCCCTGCGCCAGGAAGACCCGCGTCATCTGCGCGCGCGTTGCGCCCATCGCACGCAGGATGCCGATCTCCTTGCGCTTGTGCACGACGCTGACGACGAGCACGCTGGCGATTCCCAGCACCACGACCAGCGCCGTGAAGAGCCGCACCAGGCTGGTGCTGACGTTCTGCGCATTGAGCGCCGAGAGCAGCTGGGCGTTCGTCGCCATCCAGCTCTCGACCTGCAGCTCGAGCTGGCGCGAGGCGCGCTCGGCGATTCCCTCGGCGGCGAAGGGGTCGGAGACCTTCGCCCAGACCTGCGTCACGCCCCCGGGGATGCCGAGCAGGCTTTGCGCCGCACCGCGGCCGACGAAGACGCTGCGCCGGTTGATCTCGCGGTTGCCCAGGTCCAGCAGCCCGGCGATGCGGAAGGTCTCGACCGCCTCGTCGCCGCTGCGCACGACGAAGCGGTCGCCAAGCCCCACTCCGAGATCGCTCGCGAGCTGCTCGCCCACGAGCGCCTCGCCCGGCGCCACGCGCGCCACGCCGCGCGTGAGACTGCCGCGCAGCGAGACGATGCGGTCGTAGCCGTCGAGATCGATTCCCGCGAGCGTCACCGAGCGACTGGCTTCGCCGCGCACGGCGAGCATCGAGCCGCTGGCCAGCGCCGTCACCGCGACAACGCCGGGGGCGTCGGCCAGCGCCTGCTGCACCGCGCGCCAGTTGTCGATGGTGCGCGGGCGCTGCGCGCGCGCCTGCACCTCGCGCAGCACCGCCGCGCCCCCGGCCGCGTCCAGGCTCGGCTGGGCGCGCTGCTCGGGCGGCTGCACGACCAGGTGCGCCTGCGTGCCCAGCGTGCGCCGGAGGGTGTTCGCCTGCAGGCCCTCGATCAGGGCCGAGATGTAGGAGACGACGGCAACGCCAACGGCGACGCCGACGATGATCAAGAGTGTCTGCATGCGCCCCTCGCGCAGGAAGCGCAGCGCGACGGTGAAGGCGAAGCCCGGGCCCATCGTGCGCAAGGGTGCGAGCGCTCAGCGCCCCACGGCCTGCATCGCGCCGCCGATGCCGTCGCTGCCCGAGACGCGGCGCCCTTGCGCCGCGGCCGCCTCGGGCGCCGGTCGCGCGCGCTGCCCGGGCCTCAGATCGTCGCCGAGCACGACCCACTCGCCTTCGCGCAGTCCCTGCAGCACCTCGACCTCGCTGACGCCGCGCACGCCCGTCCGCACCTCGCGCTGCGCGACGCGGCCCTGCTCCAGTACCTGGACGGTCCCCGCTGCGCGCAAGGCCTCGGCCGGGATGACGAGCGTGCGCTCGCGCCGCGCGGTGACGATCTCCACCGAAACCGTGAGATCGTCGCGCAGGAAATCGGGCACCGCCGGCAGCGCGAACTTCACCTCCACCGAGCCGCGCTGCGCGTCCACCAACGGCGCGATGGAGGCGATGCGCGCCTCGAACGCCTGCTGCGGATAGGCGTCGGCGACGACGCTCGCCGACTGCCCCAGCGCCAGCCGGCCGAGGAACTTCTCGTCGACCAGCGCCACCAGTTGCGGCGGCTGCTGCAGCGCCAGTTCGGCCAGCCGCGTGCCGGGCTGGACGATCTGGCCGGGTTCGACCAGGCGCTGCAGCAGCAGCGCCGCTCCCGGAGCCAGCACGCGCGCCTGCGCCAGACGCACCTTCGCCGCCTCGCGAGCGGCTTCGGCCTCGCGTACCTGCAGCCGGGCCTGCGCCAGTTCCGGTCCGCTTTCGCTCGCGGCCTCCTGCGCCTGCGCCGCGCGCAGCTGCGCCTGCGCGACCTCGGCCGCGCGCGCGACTTCGTCCAGCCGAGCCTGACCGATGAAGCCCTGATCGAACAGCGTCTGGTTGCGCACGCGTTCGCGCTCGGCCGCCGCGGCGTTGGCCGTGGCCTGCACGAGCTGCTGTGCGGCCAGCGGCAGCGCGAGCTGCCGCTGGCCCTGCAGGCGTGCACGGGCGCTGGCCAATGCGGCGTCGGCCTGCTGCAGCGCAGCGGCCCATTCGGCATCCTCCAGTTGCACCACGAGCTCGCCGGCCGCCAGTCGTGCGCCTTCGCGTTGCGCAAAGGCGGCCACGCGTCCGGTCAGCGTGCTGCCGAGAAAGACGCGCGTCGGGCTCGCCACGCGCGCGCTCACGACCACGGTCTGCACCAGCGGCGCGGCGCGCACCGCCGCCACCGGTACGGCCGGGGCGCGCACGCCGAACGCGGCGACGGCACCCGCCAGCGCAAGCGTGAGCACGAGCAGGCCCAGCCATCGGCGGCGACCTTGTGTCAGCATCATGGGCGGCGATTGTCCATCGCCCGTCCAACGCGAGCCTGCGCCGATGAAAACAGACCCGACCCCCTTCCTCCGGCACCCTTGGCGGCTTGCCGGGTTCACCCTGCTGCTGCTGGCGGCCCTGCTCGCGGCGGTGCCCGCCTGCGTCGAGAGCCGACCCGACGTCCCGCCGCGCACGGTCAGCGCGCGCGGACCGCTGGCCGCCGACGAGCTCGCCAACATCGAGCTCTTCCGCCAGACCTCGGGCAGCGTCGTGCACATCACCTCGCTCGGGGCGCAGCGCGACCTCTTCTCGCTCAACGTGCAGCAGGTGCCGCGCGGCACCGGAACCGGCTTCGTCTGGGACGCTTCCGGTCACGTCGTCACCAACTTCCACGTCATCCAGGGCGCCAACAGCGCCAAGGTCACGCTCTCCGACCAGAGCAGCTGGGACGCCCAGCTCGTGGGCTTCTTCGCCGACCGCGACCTGGCGGTGCTGCGCATCCAGGCGCCGCCGGAGAAGCTGCCGCCGATCGCGCTGGGCACCAGCCGCGACCTCGCCGTGGGCCAACGCGTCTACGCCATCGGCAACCCCTTCGGGCTGGACCAGACGCTCACCATGGGAATCGTCAGCGCGCTCAACCGCGAGATCGAGTCGTTCAACAACCGCACCATCCGCGGCGTCATCCAGACCGACGCGGCGATCAACCCCGGCAACTCCGGCGGACCGCTGCTCGACTCGGCGGGGCGGCTGATCGGCGTCAACACGCAGATCGCCAGCCCGAGCGGCGCCAGCGCCGGCATCGGCTTCGCGATTCCGGTCGACGAGGTCAACCGCATCGTGCCCCGCCTCATCCGCGACGGCCGCTTCGTGCGCCCCTCGCTGGGCATCAGCGCCGGTCCTCCGGCGCTGCGCCAGGCACTGAAGCTGCCGCGCGGGGTGGTGCTGGTCGACGTGAGCCGCGGCAGTCCGGCCGAACGCGCGGGCCTGCAGCCTTTCCGCCGCGGAACGCGCGGCGAGATCGTCGCCGGCGACGTCATCACCGCGCTCAACGATCACGAGGTCACCGACCTCGACGATCTTCTCGATCAGCTCGAGCGCTTCCAGGGGGGCGACAGCGTGACGCTGACGCTCTGGCGCAGCGGGCAGCTGCGCAAGCAGGCGGTGGTGCTGAGCCAGCCGTCTTGAGCTCGTCCGCCATGGCGCCGCGCGCGCCCCGCGGCGTCTTCAGGGCTTGCGCTGCTGCAGGCGCAGCATCAGGCGCATGGTCTCGAGCCTGGCATTGAGCTCGGCGAGCTGGTCGCGCAGTTCCACCCACGCCGCCAGGCGCAGGTGCGGCGCCGAGCCCGCGGGCGGTGGCGGCACCGGAGTCGGCTGGGACGAGGGCAGCGGTGAACGGGGCTCGGGGCTGGACATGACGCGTGACCTCTGGATTCGGGCGGACCGGGATCGATCCTGCGCGCCGCGCTGCCTCGGCGCAATCCCGCAGCCCGGGGGCGCAAGCCCGGGTCGCGACCCGGGCCGATCAGTCGCCGCGCGGCAGCCGCAGCGCGCGCAGCATGGCCTCGCAGGCCGCCAGTTGCGACAGGCTCACGTACTCGTCGGCCTGGTGCGCCTGGTCGATGAAGCCCGGCCCGCAGACGACCGTGGGAATGCCTGCGCGCTGGAACAGGCCCGCCTCGGTGCCGAAGCCCAACAGCGTCGTCTGCGTCGTCGCCAGCAGCCGCTGCACGAGCCGCACCGCGGGGTCGTCGGCTGCGGCGCTGAACGAAGGCATCGAGCACAGCGCCTCGAAGCGAAAGCCGGTGCCCGGATCGACCGCGTGCATCGCCGGCTCGAGCGCCCGCGCGCGCGCCACCACCTCGGCCTGCAAGGCCTCGACCTCGGCCCCGGGAACGTCGCGGAACTCATAGTGGAAGCGGCAGTCCTCGGGCACCACGTTGTCGGCGATTCCGCCTTCGATGACACCGACGGCAGCGGTGGTGAAGGGCGCCTCGAAACCGTCGCGGAACGGCCCGTCACGACGCCAGCCGTCGGCCATGTCGGCGAGATGCGCGATCAGGCGCGCGGCGTTCTCGATCGCGTTCACGGCCCGCGGCGTCTGCGAGGAGTGCGCCGCACGCCCCTTGACGCGGCAGCACCAGCGGTGCACGCCCTTGTGCGCCAGCGCCGGCACCATTCCCGTGGGTTCGCCGACGATGCAGTGCGTGGGCGCCAGGCCCGCGTCCTTCAGGTCGGCGATCAGATGGCGCGCGCCGAAGCCGCCCACCTCCTCGTCGTAACTGAAGGCCAGGTGCACGGCGAAGGGCAGGTCGGCCTCGAGAAAGGCCTGCGCATGCGCCACGCACAGGCCGATGAACGCCTTCATGTCGGCGCTGCCGCGGCCGAAGAGGCGCCCCTCGCGCAGCTCGGCGCCGAGCGGGTCCACCGTCCAGGCCTGCCCGGTCCAGGGTACGGTGTCGGTATGGCCCGAGAGGATCACGCCGCCGGGCTTGCCCGCACCGAGCGTGGCAAAAAGGTTGGCCTTCGCGCCCGCGGCGTCGTGCGTGAGGCGCAGCGGCACGCCCAGGCTGCGCAGGTGGTCGGCGATGGTGTCGATCAGCGGCCGGTTGGACTGGTCGCTGACCGTGCTCATGCGCACCAGGCGCCGCGCCCAGTCCAGGGCCTCGGGGGAAACGGCGGGGGTCGTGGGATCGCGCATCGTCGCCATCCTAGCGTCAGCCGCGGCGGCGGCTAACATCGGCACCGGAGGAAAACACCGTGGAGGGCAGCGATGCCGGTCATCGTGATCGCCAATCCCAAGGGCGGCGTGGGCAAGAGCACGGTGGCGACCAACGTCGCCGGGCTGCTGGCTCGACAAGGCCATGGCGTCATGCTCGGCGACATCGACCGCCAGCAGTCGGCGCGGCAATGGCTGGCGCTGCGGCCCCCGCCCTTGCCGCGCGTGCAGGGTTGGGAGGTGCAGGGCAGCATCGTGCGCCCGCCCCAGGGCGCCACGCACGTCGTGCTCGACACGCCCGCAGGCCTGCAAGGCAAGGCGCTGGAGATGGTGCTGGCCATCGCCGACCGCCTGCTCGTGCCGCTGCAGCCCAGCCTCTTCGACATCCAGGCCACACACGCGTTCGTGCAGGCGCTGCGCTCGCACGCGCGCGCACCGCGCATCGCCATGGGCCTCGTGGGCATGCGCGTGAAGGAGCGTACGCAGGCCAACGAGCGCCTGCAGGAGTACCTGGCCACCGTGCCCATGCCGGTCCTGGCCTGGCTGCGCGACACGCAGAATTACGTGCAACTGGCCGCGCACGGCCTCAGCCTGTGGGACGTGGCACCCAGCCGCGTCGAGCGCGACCTCGAACAATGGCAACCCCTGAAGGAATGGCTGGCACGATGAAGCACTACGAGAAACTGCAGGATCTCGCGGCCCTGGTCGGCGCCGAGATCGGCGTCAGCGACTGGGTCACCGTCGACCAGAAGCGAATCGACCTCTTCGCGCAGGCGACGGGCGACCATCAGTGGATCCACGTCGACCCCGTGCGCGCGGCCAAGGGCCCGTACGGCGGCACGGTGGCGCACGGCTTCCTGACGCTGAGCCTGCTGCCCGAGCTGGGCCAGGCGGCATTGCAGATCGGCGACGTGCGCATGGGCATCAACTACGGCCTCAACAAGGTGCGCTTCCCGGCGCCGGTGAAAAGCGGTGCGCGCGTGCGCGCGCGCTTCAGGCTGCTCGCCTTCGACCCGCTGCCCGGCGGCGCGCAGCTGACGATGGAGGTGACGATGGAGGCCGAAGGCGGCGACAAACCGGTCTGCGTGGCGGAATCGCTCTCGCGCCGCTTCACCCGGGCTCCCGCTTGAGCGGGTGTCGCCACCCCACCTCGGAGGGAGCGCAGGCGGCGGGCGGTCCCGTACGATGACCCGCATCACCGCCCTGGGCCCCGGTGCCCGAAGATGCCGATGAAAGCCCTGCTCGTCGACGACCATCCGCTGATCCTGAGTGCGCTCCAGAGCGTCATCGGCGGCCTTGGCCAGGACATCCTCGTCGAAGGCGTGGACAGCGCGGCCGCGGCGCGCGAGCGCCTGGCCGCCGATCCCGACGTCGACCTCGTGCTGCTGGACCTGGCGCTGGGCGACGCCGACGGCTTCGACCTGTTGCGCGAACTGCGCGAGGACTATCCGGCCCTGCCCGTCGTCGTCGTGTCGGCGTCCGAACGAACCTCCGACGTCATCCGCGCCATCGACCTCGGCGCGATGGGCTTCGTGCCCAAGCGCTCGTCGCACGCGCAGCTCACCGAGGCGTTGCAGATGGTGATGTCCGGCGGCCTCTACGTGCCGCCGATGCTGCTCGGCCTGGCGCCCTCGCCCTCCGCGACCGACGACGCCGCTGCGGCGGCGCCCGGAGTCGAGACGCACCCTCTGTCGACGGTCGCGCGCGCGGAGCCGCACCAGCAGCCGGGCAGCCTGGACGCGATCGGCCTGACGCCGCGCCAGTCCGAAGTGCTGGCGCTGCTGCTCAAGGGCCTGCCGAACAAGCTCATCGCGCGCGAGCTCAAGCTCTCGGTGGAGACGGTCAAGGACCACGTCGCCGCCGTCCTGCGGGCACTGGGCGTGCACACGCGCACGCAGGCGGTGCTGGCGGTGAGCCAGATGACGCAGGACGGCACGCGCCGCACGCCCGGGTAGGCGCGGCATGCCGCCGCATGCCCCGGCGCCGGAAACGCCGCAGGAGCACCCGCCACGGGACGACATCGAGCATCTGCGCTCGCTCATGCAGCAGACGCCGGTCTCGCTCACGGGAAACCTGGCGGGCATCGTGCTGGTGGCGCTGATCTATCACGCGCTCAGTCCGCCGCTCATGCACGGCGCCTGGGTTGCCGCCAGCCTGCTGGGCTGGAGCGTGCGCCTGCTGCACTACCTGCGCTACCGGCGGCAGCCCGACGCCGATGTCGCCACGCTGCGGCGCTGGCGCCGCAGCTGGCGCGCGCTGGTGGCCTTCCACGCCCTGCTCTGGGGACTGGCCGCCTGGCTCTTCTGGGGCGCCGGCACCCCGTTTCACGACGTCGCGCTGATCTTCATCGTCTACAGCTACTGCATCGTCGCGGTGCACATGCTGTCCTCGCAGCCGCGCGATTTCGCCGCCTTCATCAGCCTCGCGCTGCTGCCGATGATCGTCCGCATCGCCAGCGACGAAAGGCATCCCTGGCACTGGCAGCTTGCGGGAATGCTGACGATCGTCTTCGGCATCACCGTGCTGATGGGGCGCAGCTACGGCAGCGCGCTGGGCCAGTCGATCGCGCTGCGCGCGCGCACCGAGGAACTGGCCGCGCGGCTGCGCCAGGAAATGGCGGCCACCGAGAACGCGCGCCGCACCGCCGAGGCCGCCAACCGCGCCAAGACGCAGTTCTTCGCCGCCGCCAGCCACGACCTGCGGCAACCGCTGCACGCGATGGGCTTGTTCGCCGAGGCGCTGCGCCAGCGCGTGCGCGATCCCGAGGTCGCGGCACTGGTGAACAGCATCAACGAATCGGTCGATGCGCTCGAAGGCCTCTTCGGCGAACTGCTGGACATCACGCGCATCGAGACCGGCGGCGTCGAGGTCCGCGCCGTGCCGCTGCGCATGCGCGAGCTCTTCGGGCGGCTGCGCCTGCACTTCGAGCCCGTGGCCTTCGAGAAGGGGCTGATGCTCTCCTTTCGCGGCGAGGCGCACGTCGCGCACACCGACCCGGTGCTGCTCGAGCGCATCCTGCGCAACCTCGTCAGCAACGCCATCCGTTACACCGACGAAGGCGGCGTGCTCGTGAGCTGCCGGCGCTGGCAGGGTCGGTTGCGCGTGCAGGTGTGGGATTCGGGCGTGGGCATCACCCCGGCCAGCCTTCCGCGCATCTTCGACGAGTTCTACCAGGTGGCGAGCACGCGCGCGCTGCAGCCGCACCAGCGCAAGGGCCTGGGGCTGGGGCTGGCGATCGTCAAGCGCCTGGCCGAGTTGATGGGCGCGCCGCTGGACGTGCGCTCGCGCGCCGGCCACGGCACCGTCTTCACGCTCGAGCTTCCCCAGGCGCGCACGACGAACGAAGGCGCGGGCGACGCGCTGCGCGCGCCTGCGCCGCTCGGGTTGACGCTGCAGGGGCGCTTCATCGTCGTCGTCGAGGACGAGTCCGCGGTGCGCGAAGGCCTGGTCGTCGTGCTGCAGGCCTGGGGCGCCCAGGTGCAGGCCTTCGACAGCGTCCACACGCTCGAAGCCTGGCTCGCGAGCGCCCCCCCGCTGCGCCCGGACCTCGCGATCGTCGACTACCGCCTGCCCGAGGAACGCACCGGGCTCGAGGTGCTGCAACGCCTGCGGGCGCATTGGCCCAACCCGGGCGGACGACGGCTGCCGGCGATCGTCGTCACCGGCAGCAGCCTGGGCGGGCACGAGGACGAAGCCCTCGCGCACGACTTCCACCTGCTCATCAAGCCCGTGCTGCCCAACAAGCTGCGCGCGATGATCGCCTTCAAGCTCGCGCAGCGCTGAGCGCCGCGCCGGTGAGGCGGGGATCGGGCAGGATCAGGCCGCCGGCGTGCGGATCAGGTGGTCGAAGGCCGAGAGCGCGGCCCTGGCGCCGTCGCCGGCGGCGATGATGATCTGCTTGTAGGGCACGGTGGTCGCGTCGCCCGCGGCGAAGATGCCCGGCACGCTGGTGGCGCCGCGCGCGTCGACGATGATCTCGCCGAAGCGGTTGCGCTCCACGCCCGAACCGTTCAGGAACTCGGTGTTGGGAACGAGGCCGATCTGCACGAACACGCCGGCCAGCTCGAGCGTGTGCTCGTCCCCGGACACGCGGTCCGTGTAGCGCAGCCCGGTCATCTTCTGCCCGTCGCCGAGGATCTCGGTGGTCTGCGCATTGACGTGGATGCGGACGTTGGGCAGGCTCTTCAGCTTGTCGATCAGCACCTGGTCGGCGCGCAGCTTGTCGGCGAACTCGAGCAGCGTCACGCTCCTGACGACGCCGGCCAAGTCGATCGCGGCCTCGACGCCGGAGTTGCCGCCGCCGATCACCGCCACGTCCTTGCCCTTGAAGAGCGGGCCGTCGCAGTGCGGGCAGTAGGCCACGCCCTTGGTGCGGTAGTCCTGCTCGCCGGGCACGCCGATGTCGCGCCAGCGCGCGCCGGTGGCGAGGATCACGGTGCGGCTCTTGAGCTCGGCGCCGCTCTCCAGCGTCACCGTCGCATGACCGCCGGCCTCGCCTGCGGGCTGGACCCGGGCCACGCGCTGCAGCGTCATCACGTCCACACCGTAGTGGCGCACGTGCTCCTGCATCGCCGCGGAGAAGGCCGGCCCTTCGGTCTTCAGCACCGAGATGAAGTTCTCGATGCCGTTGGTGTCCATGGTCTGGCCGCCGAAGCGCTCGGCGACGATACCGGTGCGGATGCCCTTGCGCGCGGTGTAGACGGCGGCGGTCGCGCCCGCCGGACCGCCACCGATGATCAGCACGTCGAACGGCGCCTTCCCGGACAGGCCCGCGGCCGCGCGCGCGGCCGCGCCGCGGTCGACCTTGGCGAGGATCTCGCCCAGCTCCATGCGGCCATGGCCGAAGTCCTCGCCGTTGAGCAGCACCGCCGGCACCGCCATGATGCCGCGGCGCTCGACCTCGTCCTGGTAGAGCGCGCCGTCGATGGCCACCGCGCGCACGCGCGGATTGAGCACGGCCATCAGGTTGAGCGACTGCACCACGTCCGGACAGTTGTGGCAGGAAAGGCTCATGAAGGTCTCGAAGGCGAAATCGCCCTCGAGCGCCTTGATCTGCGCAACCACCTCGGGCTCGACCTTGGGCGGATGACCGCCGGCCCACAGCAGCGCCAGCAGCAGCGAGCTGAACTCGTGCCCCATCGGCACCGCGGCGAAGTGCACGCCCATGTCCTGGCCCGCACGGGTGACCTGGAACGAGGGGCGGCGCGCGAAGCCACCGTCCATGCGCGCGCTGATCTTCGCCGGCGCGATGGCGGCGATCTCGGTGATCAGCTCGCGGATCTGCGCGGCGCCCTCGGAATCGTCCAGGCTCGCGATGAGCGCCACGGGTTCCGTGATGCGCTCGAAGTAGCTGGCCAGCTGGGCCTTGATGCCGTCGTCCAACATGGCGGGTCCTTTCGTTTCGGTGGGGATGTCCTGGGGCAGGCCCCGTCGACAGCCCCGGGGCGCGCCGGAAGGGCAATCGGGAGGGGTGGGTGAAAGACCCTCCCCTCGCGCGCGCTTCGATCGCCTGCTTGCAGGCTCAGATCTTGCCGACCAGGTCGATCGACGGCGCGATCGTCTTCGCGCCTTCCTTCCACTTGGCCGGGCAGACCTCACCCGGATGCTTGGCCACGTATTGCGCGGCCTTGAGCTTGCGCAGCGTCTCGCCGACGTCGCGGGCGATCGCGTTGTCGTGGATCTCGGCGGTCTTCACCACGCCCTGCGGGTCGAGGATGAAGGTGCCGCGCAGCGCCAGGCCCTCTTCCGGGATGTGCACGCCGAACATGTTCGTCAGCACGTGCGTCGGGTCGCCGACGAGCGGAAACCTGGCCTTGCCGACGGCTTCGGAGGTCTCGTGCCAGACCTTGTGCGAGAAGTGCGTGTCGGTGGTGACGACGTAGACCTCGGCATCGGCCTTCTGGAACTCGGCGTAGTTCGCGGCGGCGTCCTCGACCTCGGTCGGGCAGTTGAAGGTGAAGGCTGCGGGCATGAAGATCAGGACCGACCAACGGCCCTTCAGGGTCTCGTCGCTGACTTCGATGAACTTGCCGTTGTGGAATGCGTTGGCCTTGAAGGGCTGGACGGTGGTGTTGATGATCGACATCGTGCTGCTCCGTGGTTGGGGGGTTGGCGGGCGGGTGAAGGATGGAATTTACGCGAATGCATTGATGCTATCGAATCTGTCGTATCGATAGCATTGAATCAATCTATCTCGCCGATAGCGAGGCTCGATACCCTGGCGCCCGGTCGCGAAGACGCCCCTAGAATCGCCGACCATCCGAGCTTGGGGAGCCCGGGCATGCGAATGCCGTTCCCGCCCGTACGCATCAAGGAGTACCGATGCGGCCCGCGCTGAGGCCGACGCGCCGCGCCATCCTCGGCGCATGCGCCGGCCTCGGACTGGGTGGCCTGCCCGCGCGGGCATTGGCCCTCGCCGCGCCGACGGGCCCCGTGGTGCTGACGGTCAGCGGGCGCATCCGCTCGCCGAACCTGGGGCGGAGCGCGGAGTACGACATGGCGATGCTGGAGCAACTGCCGCAGACCAGCTTCACCACCGGCACGCCGTGGTACGCGCAGCCCCGGCAATTCACCGGCCCGCTGCTGCGCGAGGTGCTGCGCGAGGCCGGGGCTCACGGCAGCATCCTGCGCGCGCAGGCGCTCAACGACTACCGCGTCGACATCCCGATGGAGGACGCGCAACGCTTCGACGTCATCATCGCGCGGCTGCTCGACGGCCAGCCCATGACCGTACGCATCCGAGGCCCGCTGTTCATCGTCTATCCGTTCGACGAGCGGCCCGAACTGCGCAACCCGGTCTACTTTTCCCGCTCGGCCTGGCAGCTGCGATCGATCGAGGTCGCATGAACGACATGGCGACGCCCGGCAAGGCCGATGCGCCCGCCACGTCCGGTGCGTCCGGCCTGCCCGCGCCGCGTTGGCTCGGTCTGGCCGCCACCGCGGCGCTGGCGAGCCTCGCGCTGCTGGCCCTGGTGCTGCTGCAGCTGCAGCAGCTCGGCCACCTCGGCCGCTCGCTGCGCAGCAGCGAGGAGATCGACAGCCTCTACATGCAACGCCAGCTCACCGAGTACCTGCAGCTGCGCGAGCAGTGGGCGCTGGCGCTGGACGGGAGCCGGCCGCTGGACCTCGAGGCGCTCGCGCTGCGCTACGAGGTCTGGCTCGGGCGCGTCGAGTTGCTGCGCGAGGACTCCGACGCCTACCAGGCCGCGCAAGCCGTCCGTCCGGGGCTCGACGAGGACCTCGGGCGCATCGGCGCCTTCATGCGCGAGGTCGACGCGATGATGGCGAAGCCGATGTCCGACGCCCAGCGGCGCGCCGAGCTCGCGCGTCTGCGGCCCGAGCTCGTCGCGCTGGGCACGCTGATGCAGGAGCTGCCGCTGGCGGTGTCGCACCTGGGCACCTTGGAGCGCGTCGAGCGCACGCACCTGCTCAGCCGCTACAGCCGCTTCGCACTCGCCGTGACGGTGCTGCTCGGCCTCGTGGCGCTCGCCTTCGCGGTGCTGTCGCTGCGGCAGATGACGCTGCTGCGCCAGCGTCAGGCCGTGCTCGAAGCCATGACGACCGAGCTCGCGCAGGCGCGAGCGCATGCCGAGGCCAGCAGTCAGGCCAAGAGCCGCTTCCTGGCCAACATGAGCCACGAGATCCGCACGCCTTTCCAGGGACTGCTGGGCATGCTGCGGCTGCTGCGCGACACCCCCCTCGAGGCGCGCCAGATCGACTACCTGCGCACCGCCACCGAGTCGGCGGACCACCTGCTGGCGGTGCTCACCGACATCCTGGACTTCTCGCAGCTCGAAGCCGGCCGCCTGCAGCTGAATCCGGCGCCGACCTCGCTGCGCCGGATGCTGCGGGACGTCGAGGAGGTGATGCGACCCCTGGCCGATGCGCGCGCGGTCGCCCTTCATCTCGAGATCGCGGACGACGTCCCCGAGCGCGTGCGGCTGGATGCCACGCGCGTGAAGCAGGTGCTCTTCAACCTGCTCTCCAATGCGATCAAGTTTTCCGGCCAAGGCGATGTCGTGCTCGAGTTGCGCATCCCCGACGATGGGTCCGAGCACAGGCGCCTGCGCTTCACCGTCATCGACCACGGACCGGGCATGGACGTGGAGATGCTGGCGCGCGTGTTCGATCGCTTCGAGCGCGCCGACACCGCGGTGGCCGGCACCGAGGGCAGCGGCCTGGGCCTGGCCATTGCCCGCGGCCTGGCCGAGCGCATGGGGGGCGAACTGCTGGCGGCGAGCACGCCCGGACAGGGAAGCCGCTTCAGCTTCCTCCTGCCCCTGGACGTGGCCGCCGCTGCCGATGACGCGCCGGCGGAAATCACCGAGCTGGACGCGCCCCCGGCGCAGCAACTGGAAGTGCTCGTGGCCGAGGACCATGCGGTGAACCGACAGGTGATCGGCGCCCTGCTCGAGAGCCTGGGCCACCGCGCCCACTTCGTCGCCAGCGGCGGCGAGGCGGTGGCGGCGGTGCAGCAGCGCACCTATGACCTCGTGCTGATGGACCTCCACATGCCGGAGGTCGACGGCATCGAGGCGACGCGCCGCATCCGCGCCCTGCCCGATCGACGTGCGGCGACGCTGCCCATCGTCGCCTTGACCGCGGACGCCTTCACCGACACGCGCGAACGCTGCCTCGTCGCCGGCATGAACAGTTTCCTGGGCAAGCCGGTGAGCCGCGAGAAGCTCGGTGCGCTGCTGCGCCAGCTCTTCGGCAGCGCCTGCGTGCAGCCGTGCGCGCCCAACGGCACCGAAATACCCGCGGCTGCGGCCTGCCGCGACGCCGCCGCCGCGCTCGCGTCGATCCTGGTCGACCCCCAGGCCGCGACGCGCGCGGCGCAGGTGCTGGGCCCGCAGCGCTACGCGCAGGTGCTCGACGAACACCTGGAGCAGGCCGCCGCCGTCGTCGGCGACATGCGGCTCGCGGTCCGCGAAGCACAGCCGCTGGCGCTTCGCGCCCATGCGCACGCCGCACGCGGAGCAGCACTCAACCTCGGCCTGCCGGCACTGGCCGCAACGTCCAAGGCGCTCGAGGACGGCGCGGCGCATCTACCGGCGCACGAGGTCGCGCGCCTGGTGCAGCAGTTCGAGGACCAGATCGGTGCCACGCGCCGCGCCGCCACGCAGGTCGCGCTGCTGCAGTCCGCCGAAGCCGCGCGCGACTGATCCGCTGCCGCGGGCGCGCGCACGTGTTCAGACGATCACGGGCTCGGGCTCCAGGCGGATGCCGAAGCGCCCGTAGACGCTCTCCTGGATCGCACGAGCCAGCGTCACCACTTCGGCGCCGGTGGCACCGCCGCGGTTCACCAGCACCAGCGCCTGGCGCTCATAGACGCCGGCACGGCCGACGCTCTTGCCCTTCCAGCCGCAGGCGTCGATGAGCCAGCCCGCGGCCAGCTTGACGCGACCATCGGGCAGCGGGTAGTGCACGATCTCCGGGTCGCGGCCGATGATGTCGCGGCACTGTTCGGCGCTGACGATGGGGTTCTTGAAGAAGCTGCCGGCGTTGCCGATCTGCGCCGGGTCGGGCAGCTTGGCGCGGCGGATCGCGCACACCCAGTCGAAGAGGGTGCGCGCATCCGGGGCGCGGTTGCCGGTCTCGTTCATCCTGCGCTCGAGATCGAGGTAGCCGAGCACCGGCGTCCAGGGTCGCGGCAGGCGCAGGCGCACGCGCGTGATCAGGCTCTTGCCGGAGAGCCCGCCGTCGATGGCGTCGCGCTTGAAGACGCTGTCGCGGTAGCCGAAGGCGCAGGCGCGCGCATCCAGCGTCACCGTGCGTCCGGTGACGAGGTCGACCGCGTCCAGCGACTCGAAGCGGTCGGCGAGTTCGAGGCCGTAGGCGCCGATGTTCTGCACCGGCGCCGCGCCCACCGTCCCCGGAATCAGCGCCAGATTCTCGAGTCCCGGCCAGCCCTGCGCCAGCGTCCAGGCGACGAACTCGTGCCAGTTTTCGCCAGCACCGGCCTCGACGATCCAGGCGTCGGGCCGCTCGGCCACGAGACGCCGCCCCGCCACCTCCACGCGCAGCACGACGGCCTGCGGGTCGCGGCTGAAGACGAGATTGCTGCCGCCTCCGAGAACGAGCTTGGGCGCCGTGCCGTACGCGGGGTCGGCCAGCAGGCGGCGCACGTCGCCCTCGCTCTTCACGCGCACCAGGCTGTGTGCCATCGCCGGCAGCCCGAAGCTGTTGAGTTCGCGCAGGCTCACCTCGTGCTCGATCTCGAGCCCGTGCGCCGGCGCCCGCGTTCGCTCGAGGCTCGATCCCGTCGAATCCATGCGCGGCATTCTCGCCCAGCATTCACGCCGCGCCGAAGAAGCGGCATGGCAGAATTTCCGCCCTCGTCCAGCACCGGTCCCCTCCTCATGCCCAGCTTCGACACCGTCCTCGAGCCCGACCTCGTCGAGGTGCGCAACGCCGTCGACCAGGCGAACAAGGAGATCGGCACGCGCTTCGACTTCAAGGGCAGCAGCGCGCGCGTCGAGCTCCTCGACAAGAGCGCCAGGCAGCGCGAGCTGCAGCTCGACGCCGACAGCGACTTCCAGCTGCAGCAGGTGCGCGACCTGCTGCTCGCGCGCCTGGCCAAGCGCTCGGTCGACGTGCGCTATCTCGACCTCTCGACCAAGCCGCAGAAGGTGGGCGGCGACAAGATGCGCCAGATCCTGCCGCTCAAGTGCGGCGTCGACGCGGCCACGGCGAAGAAGATCCAGGGCCTGGTGAAGGCCAGCAAGCTCAAGGTGCAGGCGGCGATCCAGGGTGACCTGGTGCGCATCAGCGGCGCCAAGCGCGACGACCTGCAAACGGTGATGGCACTGCTGCGCAAGGAGGTCGCGGAGTTGCCTCTGGCCTTCGACAACTTCCGCGACTGAAGCCGCAGCGCCCGTCCGGCTGCTTGCGCCATGCGTTCCGCCTCGCCGTCGTGCGCCGCGTGCTGACGCTCACCCTCCGTGCCGCGGCGTTCGCGGCCGCGCTTGCTTGCAGTCTGCCGGTGAAGGCCGCGCCGCAGGTGCAACTCGTCGGCGTCATGGGCAGCCGCGCGCTGCTGCTCGTCGACGGTCAGCGGCAGATGCTGGCCGTCGGCACCAGTGCCGCCGGCGTGCGACTGCTGGCCCTGCAGGGCGACCGCGCCGAACTCGAGGTCGGCGGCCAGCGCCTGAGCCTGCGCGTGGGCGCCACACCGGCAGCGCTCGCGCCTTCCGGCCCGGCCCCGGGCAGCGCGCAGGAGATCGTTCTCGCTGCCGGACCCGGCGGCCACTTCGTCACCCAGGGCGCGATCAACGGCCGCACCGTCAGCTTCCTCGTCGACACCGGCGCGACCACGGTCGCGATCGGTCAGGCCCAGGCGCAGCACCTGGGCCTGGACCTGCAGAACGCGCGGCGCGCGATGGGCAACACCGCCAACGGCACCGTGCCGGTGCTCTTGGTGACCCTGACCCGCGTTCGCGTCGGTGAAGTCGAAGTCGCCAACGTCCCGGCGGTCGTGATGCCGCAGCCCATGCCGTACGTGCTGCTGGGCAACAGCTTCCTCACGCGCTTCCAGATGCGGCGCGAGAACGACGTCATGCGGCTGGAGCTGCGGCGCTAGGACGAACGGCGTCCCGGCGGATCCAGGCGCGAGAACGCGATCGCGCCCACGGTGCCGAGCGCGGCGAGCAGCAGCAGCACCGGCACATAGCCCCCGAGCGCCAGCAGCAGCCCGGCGATGGCCAAGGGCGCGGCGGCCTGGGCCGAGAGCGAAAGCGTGGCCATGACGCCGCCGATGCGGCCGACGTTCGCGTGGCCGAAGCAGGCCGGCACCAGACTGCCGCGCACGATCGTCGACAAGCCGTTGGCCAGGCCGAAGACCGCCGCGAACAGCAGCAGCGACGCCATGCTGCCGCCGATCGCCAGCAGCAGCAGCGCAAGCGGCATCGCCACCGTGACCATCATTCCCAGGCGTTGCAGCGAAAGCCCCCGCCCCAGCCAGGCGTAGGCGAAGCGACCCAGCACCTGGGCCGGGCCGATCCACACCAGCACCGACACTGCCTGCGCGTCGGAAAGCCCCTTGGCCTGCAGCACCGGCAGCATGTGCGCCCACAGGCCCGGGCCGATGAAGGCGAGAACGGTGAAGGCCACTCCGAGCCGCCGGAAGGCCGGCGTACGCAGCGCAGCGTGCAGCGAGAGGCCGCCGGCCTGGCACCCGAGCCGCGGCGGCGGCGTGGCCGCGCCGTCGCGCAGCAGCCAGGCATGAAGCGGCGCCACCACCAGCCCCAGAACGCCCGCGAGCACGAGCAGCGCCGCGCGCCAGCCCAAGCCGTGGATGAGCGCCGCCGCCGCCGGGAAGGACAGCGTGCTGGCAAAGCCCGCGACCAGCGTGAGCCAGGTGATGGCCTCGCGGTAGCGCGTCGGGTAGCGCTTGGCGAGCACGGCGAAGGCCGGGTCGTAGAGCGTCATCGCCGCCGCGGTGCCGACGAGGATCATCGCCGCGTAAAGCATCCAGGGCGCCTGCGCCATGGCCCAGCCGGCGCAGCCGAGCGCGCCCAGCAGGGCTCCGCCCGTCAGCACCGCACGTCCGTGGCCGCGGTCGATGGCGGCGCCGACGGCATAGTTGACCAGGCTCCAGACCAGCAGCGCGAGGGTAAAGGCGCCCATCAGTGTCGCCTTGGCCCAGCCGAGGTCGCCCATCATCGGCAGCACGAAGGAGGCAAAGCCGTAGTACAGGACCGCCCAGGCGAGGATCTGCCCCGTCGCCAGTCCCGCCACCACGAGGCCAAAGGCACTGCGGTCAGCCTCGTTCGCGGCGCCGGTGCTCGTCTCGTGCTGCGGCATCGCGCCGATTGTGCCGGCGCCGTCTCGGCGGTGCCGCCGCCGTTGGTGCCGATAATGAGGCCGCAATCCCGACGCGAACGCGGAGAGTCGAGCCCATGGACCTTAACTTCACCGCCGAGGAACTCGCCTTTCGCGCCGAGGTGCGCGCGTGGGTGGCGGCGAACCTGCCGCCCGAGCTCGGCCACAAGGTGCACCACGCGCTGCGTCTGACGCGCGAGGACCTGCAGGGCTGGGCGCGCATCCTGGGCCGCCGCGGCTGGCTCGGCTGGGGCTGGCCCAAGGCCTTCGGCGGTCCGGGCTGGAACGCCGTGCAGCGCCACCTCTTCGAGGAGGAATGCGCCCTGGCCGGCGCGCCGCGCGTGCCGCCCTTCGGGCCGGTGATGGTGGCGCCGGTGATCATGGCCTTCGGCAGCAAGGCGCAGCAGGAGCGCTTTCTGCCGGGCATCGCCAGCGGCGACGTGTGGTGGAGCCAGGGCTACAGCGAGCCCGGCGCGGGCTCGGACCTGGCCAGCCTGAAGACGCGCGCCGAGCGCCGCGGCGACGTCTACCTCGTCAACGGGCAGAAGACCTGGACCACACTGGGCCAGTACGGCGACTGGATCTTCTGCCTCGTGCGCACCGGCACCGAAGGCAAGCCGCAAACGGGCATCAGCTTCCTGCTCATCGACATGAAGTCACCGGGCGTCACGGTGCGGCCCATCGTGCTGCTGGACGGCGAACCCGAGGTCAACGAGGTCTTCTTCGACAAGGTCGAGGTGCCGGTGGAGAACCTCGTCGGCGAGGAGAACAAGGGCTGGACCTACGCCAAATTCCTGCTCGGCAACGAGCGCAGCAACATCGCCGACGTCAACCGCTCCAAGCGCGAGCTCGAGCGGCTCAAGCGCATCGCGCGCGCGCAGGGCCTGTGGGACGACCTGCGCTTTCGCGACCAGATCGCGCTGCTCGAGGTCGACATCGTCGCGCTCGAGATGATGGTGCTGCGCGTGCTCTCGGCCGAGAAGAGCGGCAACAAGCAACTCGACGTCGCCGGACTGCTGAAGATCCGCGGCAGCGAGATCCAGCAGCGCTACACCGAGCTCATGATGCTCGCCGGCGGCCCGCTCACGCGTGCCTTCGTCTATGAAGCCATGGACGCCGGCTGGCAGGGCGACCCGGTCGGCGCAACCACGCTCATGCCGCTGGCCGGCAGCTACTTCAACATGCGCAAGACGACGATCTACGGCGGCTCCAACGAGGTGCAGCGCAACATCGTCGCGCAGACCCTGCTCGGGAGCTGAACGCCATGGACTTCGATTTCACGCCGGAACAGCTCTCGCTGCGCGAAGCCGTCGCGCGCTGGGTGGAAAAAGGCTTTCCCTTCGCGCGCCGCCATGCCCTGGCGCGCGCCGGCGGCGCCGCGCGCGAGGTCTACGCCGAGCTTGCCGCACTCGGCCTGGGCGGGCTGTGCGTGCCCGAGGCGCACGGCGGCATGGGCTTTGGCGCCGTCGAGGCGATGGTGGTGATGGAGGAGCTGGGCCGCGGCCTGGTGCACGCGCCCTACGCGCAGGCCGCGCTCATGAGCCCGGCGCTGCTGGCCGCCGCCACGCCGGAGCTGCAGCAGACCTGGCTGCCGCGCGTGGCCGAGGGCTCGGCGCTGATCGTGCCCGCGCATCAGGAGGCCGCGGCGCGCTACCGGTTGGCGCTGGTGCAGACGCGGGCGCGGCAGGACGGCAGCGCGTGGCGGCTCGACGGCGCCAAGTCGGTCGTTCCCGCCGCTGACGAGGCCGACGCCTTCATCGTGCCCGCGCGCATGGCAGGCGAGGCCGACGACGAGGCCGGCATCGGCCTCTTCCTGGTCGAGCCGAGCGCCGTGCAGCTGCGCGCCTACCCGACGCAGGACGGCGCGCGCGCCGCCGAACTGGTGCTGCGGAGCAGCGCCGCCACGCTGCTCGCCGCCGACGGTTTCGAGACGCTGGAGGCGGCGGTGGACATCGGCATCGCCGCGCAGTGCGCCGAGGCCGTGGGCTTGATGGAGCAGCTGACCGCGATCACGGTCGACTACATGAACACGCGCCGGCAGTTCGGCGTGCCGATCGCCAGCTTCCAGGCGCTGCGCCACCGCATCGCCGACGTGAAGATGCAGCTCGAGCTCGGGCGCTCGATGAGCTACTTCGCCACGCTGACGCTTTGCCGCGAGCGCGCCGCGCGCCGCCGCGCCATCAGCCAGGCGCGCGTGCAGCTCGGGCAGTCGATGCGCTTCGTCGGCCAGCAGTGCATCCAGCTGCACGGCGGCATCGGCGTCACCGACGAGTACCTGGGCAGCCACTACTTCAAGCGCCTGAGCATGCTCGAGATGAACTTCGGCGACACGCTGCACCACCTGGGCGAGGTGTCGGCGCGCATGCAGGACACGGCCGGAGTCTTCGCGTGAACGCGCCGGGGCTTCATCCCGGCAGCCTGTGCGACGTCGCCGGCCTGGCCGTCGGTCACCACACGCGCAGCGACCGGCCGACGGGCTGCAGCGTCGTGCTCTGCCCGCAGGGCGTGGTCTGCGGCGTCGACCAGCGCGGCGGCGCGCCCGGCACGCGCGAGACCGATCTGCTGAGGAGCGAGAACACCGTCGAGCGCGTGCACGCCGTGCTGCTCACCGGCGGCAGCGCCTTCGGCCTGGACGCCGCCGGCGGCGTCATGCGCTGGCTCGACGAGCACGGCCACGGCATCGCCGTGGGCCCCGCACGCGTGCCCATCGTGCCGGCGGCGGTGCTCTTCGACCTCTGGGTCGGCGACGCCGCCATCCGTCCGACGGCCGAGGACGGCTACGCCGCCTGCCGCGCCGCGTCGAGCACGGCACCCGCGCAGGGCAGCGTCGGCGCGGGCGCCGGCGCCACCGTGGGCAAGCTCTTCGGCGCCGAGCGCGCGATGAAGGGCGGCATCGGCAGCGCATCGATCCGGCTCGGGGCCTTCACGGTCGCCGCGCTGGTCGCGGTGAATGCAGTCGGCGACGTTCTCGGCGCGGACGGCCAGGTGCTCGCCGGCGCGCGCGGCGATGGCGGCGGGCCGCCGATCCGCACCACCGAGCGCCTCTTCGCCGGCGAAGGCCCGATGCAGATCATGGCCGGCATGGCGACGACGATCGGCGTCGTCGCCACCGACGCGCTGCTGAGCAAGGCGCAGGCGAACAAGCTCGCCGCGCTCGCGCAGCACGGACTCTCGCGCGCCGTCGACCCGATCACCGTGCACGACGGCGACACGCTCTTCGCCCTGGCCACCGGCAGCACCGGGCGCAGCGGCGACCTGAGCGCGCTGGGCGCCATGGCCGCCGAGGCGGTGGCGCGCGCCATCCGCAACGCGGTGCGCGCCGCGGCCGCTATCTAAAACTCGCAGCCGCGGGCGTGCCCAGGGCCAGGCCTTCGCGGCGCGGATCGGCGCCGCCCTCGTAGAGCGGCGTCCCGTCGGCGCCCGTGCGGCGCACGATGGTGGCGATGCCGCTGCTTTGCGCGGCCGTGTCGACGCGATGCCCGAGCGCGCGCAGGCCTTGCACGAGCGCGTCGTGGCGGCCTTGCTCGCGGCCATCCACGTTCGGATGCTCGCCGCCGACGAAGGTGATGGGCGTGTTGAAGGCGCCGAAGTCGACCAGCGCCGCCGCCTGCTGCGCATCCAGGCCCCAGTCGAGCACGCCCACCAGCGTCTTCGTCACGTAGGGGATGATGGCCGCGCCGCCGGGCGAGCCGGTGGCGAGCAGGAAGTCGCCGCGCGCGCCGTCGGCGCGGCGGCGAAAGACCAGCGTCGGCGCCATCGAGCTGCGCGGACGCTTGCCCGGCTCGAGGCGATTGGCCACGGGCAGGCCTTGTTCATCGACGGGCCGGGCCGAGAAGTCGGTGAGCTGGTTGTTGAGCAGAAAGCCCGCGCGCGTCATGCGATACGCGCCGAACGCGCCCTCGATGCTGGAGGTCATGCTGACCACGTCGCCGTCGCGGTCGACGACGCTGATCTGCGTCGTGCCCTGCTCGATGTCGGGCGCGGCGCGCCCCTGCGCCGGCCCGCCCAGGTCGCCGGGCCGGGCGCGGCCCATGCTGTGCCTGGGATCGATGAGCGCGGCGCGCTGGCGCAGATAGGCCGCCTCCAGCATGCGCGCCGGGCTGCCACCGGGCAGGGGCACGAAGTCGGTATCGGCGACGAAGCGGTCGCGGTCGGCAAAGGCCAGGCGCTCGGCCTCGGCCACGAGGTGCACGCCCAGGACGCTGGGCTTGCCGCCCTCCGCGTCGCGCGCCGTCGGCGCCAGCGCCGCGAGCTCGAAGGACTCGAGCATGCCCAGCACCTGCGCCACTGCCAGGCCGCCCGACGACGGCGGCGGCATGCCGCAGACGATGTAGACGCGCCGGTAAGGCGTGCAGATCGGCTCGCGCTGACGCGCGCGGTAGGCGGCAAGATCGGCCAGCGTCATGCGCCCGGGGGTGGCCGTGCCGCCGCGCGTGTCGGCGCTGGCCTCGACCACCGCCGCGGCGATGGCGCCGCGGTAGAAGGCCTGCGCGCCCTGCTCGGCCAGCGTGCGCAAGGTGGCGGCCAGCGCCGGGTTCCGGAGCAGCGTGCCCGCCGGCTTGGCGCTGCCGTCGGCCTGCAGAAAGAGCGCGCGAGCGCGTGCATCGCCCTGCAAGGCGGGTGCGGCCGCGGCGATCGACTGCCCCAGGCGCGGGCTGATGGGAAAGCCCTCCTCGGCCAGGCGGATCGCCGGTTCGAAGAGCACGCGCCAGGGCAGGCGCCCGCCCTGGGCATGCGCCCGTTCGAGCATGCGCAAGAGTCCCGGCGTGCCCACCGAACGGCCCGAGGCGCGTGCGCTGGGCACGGGCGGGCGATGGTCGTCGTCGTCGATCCAGCGCAGGTCGTTCGCGCGCGCCGCCGCGGGTGCGGTCTCGCGGCCGTCCCAGGCGAACAGGCGTTCGTCGCGCGCCCGGTAGTGCAGCATGAAGGCGCCGCCGCCGATGCCCGAGGACTGCGGCTCGACAAGGTTGAGCACCATCTGCACCGCGATCGCGGCATCGACCGCCGAGCCCCCTTGCGCCAACACCTCGCAACCGGCCTGCGCCGCCAGCGGGTGCGCGGCCACCACCAGGTCGCGCCTGGCCGTGACGAGCCGCTTGCGCGTGTAGCCGGTGGCGATCTCGGGGGCGCCGGGCGCTCCGGGCCGCCAAGCGTCCCGCGCCTCTTCGAGCTGCGGCGCCCCGCAGGCGCCGACATCCGATGCGCGCGGACTCGCACAACCGACCAGCAGCGACAGCGCCGCCACCGCTGCCGCGGCGACGGCACGCAGGACGCGAGAGCGATCGGGTGCTTGCACGCCTCAGAACTGCTTTGGAAGTCCTGCCTGCTCGAGCACACCGTTGGCGGTGTGCCGCGACAGGATCCTGTGGTCGACCGGGAAGGACAGGCCGCTGCGTGGGGAGTACCAGATGTCGTGGTCCCCCTTGCCGTGGCGGACGAACACGCAACCCGCCGTCTTCAGCAGCCGGATCAACTCCGGCGTGAAGCTCTGAACCATGCGGCTCAGCTCGGCGCGGGGATGGCGATGGAGAAGCGCCGTGCAAGCAACTCGACGGCGACCTGCCTGTCGGCCGGCATGCACCCGTTGGCCTCGAGCAGATCCGGGACCAGGGTCTTGAGCTTGGCGTCCAAGTCCTCGATGGTCGCAGCCTCGGTCACGAGGCCCGGCACGTCATCCGAGGTCGCGACCCAGACACCGGCCTGTGCATCCCACTCGGCGCGAACGAAGTAGGGCTTGTCCATGGCGGCATGGTACGCCTGCCGCGCAAGAGCGGAGATGAGCACCGCCAGCCCGCTTCGCGAGCTCGGAGCCAGAATCCCCGCATGCGAATCGCGCACATCCTTTTCAGCCAGGGCTTCGGCAGCCGCCGTCAATGCGCGGGGCTGATCGCTGCCGGCCTCGTGCGCGTGGACGGGCGCGTCGTCGACGATGCGGCGGCCGAGTTCGAGCCCGAGGGACTGGTGTTCGAGGTCGAGGGTCGCGCCTGGCCGTATCACGCGAAGGCGCTCATCCTGCTGCACAAGCCCGCGGGCTACGAGTGCTCGCGCAAGCCGCGCCATCACCCCAGCGTGATGAGCCTGCTGCCGGCGCCGCTGCGCACGCGCGGGGTGCAGCCCGTGGGCCGGCTGGACGCCGACACCACCGGGCTGCTGCTGCTCACCGACGACGGCGCGCTCATCCACCGCCTGAGCTCGCCGCGCCAGCACGTGCCCAAGGTCTACGAGGCGCGCACCCGGCATCCGCTGACGGCCGAGCAGGTGCAGCGCCTCGTCGACGGAGTGGTGCTCGACGACGACCCGGCTCCGGTGCGCGCCCTGCAGGCGCGGGCCACGGCGCCGCAGGAGCTGCGCCTGGTGCTCGCGCAAGGCAGGTACCACCAGGTCAAGCGCATGATCGCCGCCGTGGGCAACCGCTGCGAGGCCTTGCACCGCAGCGCCTTCGGTGCGCTCGAACTGCCGGCCGATCTCGGCCCCGGGCAGTGGCGCTGGATCGAGCCGCAGGCCATCGTGCCGCCGCGATAATCGCGACCATGCAGGTGTACCGCGGCTTGCCCCGCTCCATTTCGCTGGCCGAAGGCGGCTGCGCGCTCACCATCGGCAACTTCGACGGCGTGCACCGCGGCCACCAGGCCATGCTGGCGCTGCTCACCAACGAAGCCCGCCACCGCGGCCTGCGCTCCTGCGTGCTGACCTTCGAGCCGCACCCGCGCGACTACTTCGCGCGCCGCCAGGGCAAGCCGGAGCTGGCGCCCACGCGCATCGCCACCCTGCGCGACAAGCTCGGCGAGCTCGAGCGCTGCGGCATCGAGCGCGTCGTCGTCGTGCGCTTCGACGAGCGCATCGCGGCGCAGAGCGCGCAGGCCTTCGTCGACGACATGCTGGTGCGCGGCCTGGGTGCGCGCTACGTGCTCGTGGGCGACGACTTCCGCTTCGGCGCCGGGCGCAGCGGCAACTACGCCATGCTCGACGAGGCCGGCACGCGCGCGGGCTTCGACGTGGCGCGCATGCTCAGCTACGAGGTGCACGGCCAGCGCGTGTCCAGCTCCGCCGTGCGCGAGGCGCTGGCCGAGGGCCGCATGGCCGCCGCCGCGGCGCTGCTGGGCCGCCCCTACACCATCAGCGGCCACGCCATCCACGGCCGCAAGCTCGGCCGCGAGCTGGGTTTTCGCACGCTCAACATCCGCTTCCCGCACGAGCGCCCGGCCGCGCGCGGCATCTTCGTCGTGCGCGTGCACGGCCTGGGCAGCGGCCCGCTTCCCGGGGTCGCCAGCCTGGGCCTGCGGCCGACGGTGGAGGAGAGCACGCGCATGCTGCTCGAAGTGCATTGCCTGCAGTGGCCGCCCGCGCTGGGCACCGAAGAGGGCTACGGCCGCGTGCTGCGCGTGGAGCTTCTGCACAAGCTGCACGACGAGCGGCGCTACGCGTCGCTGCAGGCGCTGCGCGAAGGCATCGCGCGCGACGTCGACGACGCCTGCAACTGGTGGCGCGCCAACGACTGATCAGAAGCGGTAGCCGACGCCGGCGCTGGCCGACCAGGACGAACGCTGCCGCGCGATCGGGCTCTTCGCAGCCGGACCGAGAAGCCGCGTGTAGCCCGGCCCGCCGACGAACACCCAGTGCTCGCCGATCTCGGCCCTCGCATTGAGCACGAAGCCCACCTCGCGCACGCCGAAGCCGGGGTCGTAGACCGGGTAGCCGCTCCTGGCGGACTGCTCCTCGTCGACCCCGAACCAGGTCTTCATGTAGCGCGGCCCGGCGATGGTCACCGAGGCGGTCGAGGTCAGCGTCAGGCGCGGTGTCGCCTGCCACTCGTACTGGATTCTTGCATCGGCAACGTTTCCGCCGCCGCGATTGAAGGCGTCGACGGTCCAGTTTCCCGCCAATTGCCAGCCGCGCGCGAACTGCCAGCTTCCGCCGATTCGCAGGCGCACGGTGCGCTTCACCTCGCCCATGCCGGCAAGCTCGGGGCTGTCGGTCTCGTCGCGTCCGTTGTCCAGCCGCAGGCCCAGGCTGAGGTCGAAGACGTCGCTGTGCGCGAGGTCGATCCCCAGGCCGCGGCGGTCGGCGTCCTCGCGCCGCGCGGCAAAGCCTGCGCCGCTACTCACCGTCACGCGCCCATAGCGAATCAAGAGGCCCGGACGGAAGGCGAAGTCCGATCGCGCCGAGCCCTTGTACTTCGGCCCCCAGAGCATGACGCCGGTCACGGCGCCACTCAGACCTTCGACGGCGGCCGCCGGCAAGGCCAGGCCCAGACCGAAACCGAGGAGGACAAGCGTGCGTGCCGGGTTGAACGGGCGTCGTCTCATGGGGCCACCGGTAGAATCGGCGCATGCGATTGTCACTGGTCCGGCCACGGCTGTCCGTGCACTTTCAGGCGGCGACGCGCCGCCAGACCACGCGCGACCGAATTCGGCGTCCAGCGCCCTGAGTGTCCGCACGCGCCGGGCCGCAGCCGCGGCCCGTTGCATCTTCCCCCACCGATGTTCCCCTGCAGCCTGCGCGCTGCACCCTGGCCATGAGCGAATCCAAGCCCCAAGCCGCGAGCCCCGAATACCGCGCCACGCTCAACCTGCCCGACACGCCCTTCCCCATGCGCGGCGACCTGCCGCGGCGCGAGCCCGGCTGGGTCAAGGCCTGGAACGAGGAAGGCCTTTACAAGCGCCTGCGCGACGCGCGCCGCGGCGCGACGCTGTTCGTGCTGCACGACGGCCCGCCCTATGCCAACGGCCAGATCCACATGGGTCACGCCGTGAACAAGGTGCTCAAGGACATGATCATCAAGGCGCGCCAGCTCGCCGGCTTCGACGCGCACTACATCCCGGGCTGGGACTGCCACGGCCTGCCGATCGAGAACGCGATCGAGAAGAAGCATGGCCGCGGCCTCTCGCGCGACGAGATGCAGGGCAGGAGCCGCGCCTACGCCCGCGAGCAGATCGCGCTGCAGATGAGCGACTTCCAGCGCCTGGGCGTGCTCGGCGACTGGGAACACCGCTACGCGACCATGGACCCGGGCAACGAGGCCGGCGAGATCCGCGCCTTCAAGCGCGTCATCGAGCGCGGCTTCGTCTACCGCGGCCTCAAGCCCGTGTACTGGTGCTTCGACTGCGGCAGCTCGCTGGCCGAGTTCGAGATCGAGTACGAGGACCGCAAGAGCCGCACCGTCGACGTCGGCTTCCTCGCCGCCGACGCCAGCAAGCTCTTCGCCGCCTTCGGCATCGCACCGCTCGACAAGCCGGCGTTCGCGGTCATCTGGACGACGACCTCCTGGACCATCCCCTCCAACCAGGCGCTCAACCTCAACCCCGAGCTCGAGTACGCGCTCGTCGACACCGCGCGCGGGCTGCTCGTGCTCGCCGCCTCGCTCGTCGAGAAGTGCCTCGCCCGCTACGGCCTGCAGGGCCAGGTGCTCGCCACCACGCGCGGCGAGAAGCTCGGCGGCCTGGCCTTTCACCACCCGCTGGCGCTGGTGCATCCGGGCTACGCGCGCACGAGCCCGGTCTACCTGGCCGACTACGCCACCGCCGAGGACGGCACCGGCATCGTGCACTCCTCGCCCGCCTACGGCCTGGAGGACTTCAACTCCTGCGTGCAGCACGGTCTGGCGCTGCACGACATCCTCAACCCCGTGGGCGGGCAAGGCGTCTACGCCGCAGACTTCCCGCTCTTCGGCGGCCAGAACATCTGGAAGGCCGTGCCGCAGATCATCCAGGCGCTGAAGGACGCCGGGCGGCTATTCGCCAGCGAGGAGATCACGCACAGCTACCCGCACTGCTGGCGGCACAAGAGCGCCGTCATCTACCGCGCCGCCTCGCAGTGGTTCATCCGCATGGACGAGGGCGAGGGCGTCTTCACCAAGGACAAGGCGGGCAAGACGCTGCGCCAGCTCGCCCTCGACGCCATCGAGGAGACGCACTTCTACCCCGAGAACGGCAAGGCGCGGCTGCGCGACATGATCGCCAACCGCCCCGACTGGTGCATCAGCCGCCAGCGCAGCTGGGGCGTGCCGCTGCC
>Ga0209605_1000120_pt1 | contig 109282 bp, 91 predicted proteins | sample AD_UKC035_MetaG_FD_184408 | JGI IMG/M metagenome (GOLD analysis project Ga0209605, IMG submission 184408) | Active sludge microbial communities of municipal wastewater-treating anaerobic digesters from USA - AD_UKC035_MetaG (SPAdes) (version 2) | ecosystem: Engineered > Bioreactor > Anaerobic >...
GCAATCGGATGGTTCGGCTACCACAAATTCACTTGCAGGGCGAGAACAGAACGGGTACGAAATGAGAACGAACACTGGCTGGTTTTGACCCGATCCCCGGTGGCTGGGTTTAACCCGATCCGTGACATCATGACTTTCCTTTGGCGAGGAATCGGAATGAAGAACGTGCTTGCCCTGTGTGTCGCTGCCCTCGTGAATCTTGCTCCGGCGTTTGCAGGTACGGAAGCCCGCCTGCTGCGGTTCCCGGCTATCCATGGAGACCAGATCGTCTTCACCTACGCGGGAGACCTGTACACCGTCGCTTCGACGGGCGGCGCCGCCCGCAAGCTGACGAACAGCGAAGGGTTCGAGATGTTCGCCAGGTTCTCGCCCGACGGCCAATCGATCGCCTTCACCGGCCAGTACGACGGCAACACGGAGGTCTACCTGATCCCCGCGACCGGCGGCATCCCGCAGCGGCTCACCTACACCGCCACGCTCGGGCGGGACGACGTGTCCGACCGCATGGGACCAAACAACATCGTCATGACATGGACGCCCGACGGCCAGCGCATCCTCTTTCGCTCGCGGATGCGTTCCTTCAACTCGTTCCTCGGTCGGCTGTACTCCGTCCCGCTGACGGGCGAGGCACCCGAGGAGTTGCCCCTGCCGCGAGCGGGGTTCTGCTCGTACTCCCCCGACGGCAAGAAGCTCGCCTACAACCGCGTCTTCCGCGAGTTCCGCACCTGGAAGCGCTATCGCGGCGGCATGGCCGACGACATCTGGGTCTATGACTTCGAGGCCAAGACGACGGAGAACATCACGAACGATCCCAGCTCCGACATCATCCCCATGTGGAGCGGGGAGAGAATCTACTTCCTCTCGGACCGCGATGAGAACAAGCGGATGAACCTGTTCGTCTACGACACGACGTCGAAAGAAACGCGGAAGCTGACCGATTTCGCCGAGTTCGATATCAAGTTCCCGTCGCTGGGCGACGCCGCCATCGTCTTCGAGAACGGCGGGTACATCTACCGCTACGACCTCGCGCAAGATCAGTGCACGAAAGTGAGCATCGAGATCGACGACGACCGCCAGGGCGGTCGAGGCGGGCTCGTCAGCGTCGCGGACAAGATCAGCGGCGGCGACGTCTCCCCCGACGGCAAACGGGCCGTCCTCGGCGCCAGGGGCGACGTGTTCACGGTCCCCGCCAGGCACGGATCGATCCGCAATCTGACCGCCTCGCCCGGCGTTCACGACCGCAACTCGCGATGGTCCCCCGACGGCAAGTGGATCGCGTACGTCTCGGACGCATCGGGCGAGAACGAAATCTGGGTCGTCCCGCAGGACGGCGCCGGACCCGCGAGGCAGGTAACCAAGACCGCCGATTCCTACATGTACTCCATCGAATGGTCGCCCGACAGCAAGAAGATCCTCTGGGCAGACAAGGCCCTGCGTCTTCGCTTCGTCAACGTCGAGACCGGCAAGATCACCGAAGTCACGACCTGCGACAAGTGGGAATTCAGCCAATACGCCTGGTCGCCCGACAGCCTTTGGATCGTGTACACCATGCCCGAGCGGGCATCCATGAGCAAGATCTGTCTGTATTCACTCGAAAGCAAGACCTCGCACGAACTGACCGACGGCTGGTACGGCTCGTCGAGCCCGATCTTCAGCGCCGACGGCCGGTTCGTCTTCTTCGTCTCCGAGCGGGACTTCCATCCGATCTACAGCAGCACGGAGTGGAACCACGCCTACCAGGACATGTCGCGAATCTACCTCCTGACGCTGGCGAAATCGACGGAATCGCCCTTCAAGCCCAAGAGCGACGAGGTCGAGGTGAAAGCCGCCGAGCAGGAGAAGAAGGACGAAGCCAAGGAGGAGAAACCATCCGAGGAGAAGGACGACGCCAAGAAGCCCGAGGCCAAGGACGAGAAGAAGAAGGGCGAGCCCGAGCCAATCAAGGTCGATCTCGACGGGATCAAGGACCGCATCGCAGTGCTGCCCATCCCGGTGTCGTCCTATTACCAGCTCGGCTCTGCAGGCGATCTGGTCTACTACGTCCGCAAGGGGCAACTGTGCCTGTACGACCTGAAAGAGCAGAAAGAGACGGAACTCGGTGGCGTGCACGGCTACGAGATCTCCGCGGACCGCAAGAAGATGCTCGTCGCCTCCGGCAGGCGGTACGCGATCATCGACCTGCCGAAGGGCGGGATCGACATGAAGGACGCGATGGACCTGTCCGGCATGGAGGTCCAGCTCGACAGGCGGGCCGAGTGGAGCCAGATCTTCAATGAATGCTGGCGTCAGATGCGGGATTTCTTCCACGTCGCGAACATGCACGGCGTGGACTGGCCCGCGGTGCGGGCGAAATACGAACCGCTCGTCTCCTGCGTGAACCACCGCGCCGATCTGACCTACATCATCGGCGAGATGATCGGCGAGCTGAACGCAGGCCATACCTACGTCGGCGGCGGCGAGGCCCCCAGACCGCAGCGGATTCCCCTGGGCCTGCTCGGCGCCGAGCTGACCCGCGACAGCCAGACCGGGTACTACAAGATCGCGAGAATCCTGCGAGGCGAAAACTGGGAACGAAGCCGGCGGTCCCCCCTGACGGAAATCGGCGTCGATGTCAACGAGGGCGATTTCATTCTCGCCATCGACGGCCGCTCGACCGCGGACGTGAAGAACCTCTTCGAGCTGCTGGTCAACAAGGCCAATCGGCAGGTGACATTGAAAGTCAACTCCAGGCCCGAGCTGGAGGGCAGCCACGAGACCATCGTCGTGCCCACCGACAGCGAGGAGAGCCTCTACTACTATGGCTGGGTCCATCGCAACATCGAGAAGGTCACCGAGGCCACCGGCGGCAAGGTCGGCTACATCCACGTGCCGGACATGGGCGTCGAGGGCCTCAACGAGTTCGTGAAGCACTTCTATCCGCAGATCCGCAAGAAGGCCCTGATCATCGACGTTCGCGGCAACGGCGGCGGCAACGTCTCGCCCATGCTGATCGAACGGCTCCGGCGAGAGATCGCGATGATCGAGTTCGCACGCAATACCGCCCCTGCCCCCGACCCAGAGGCGATGATCTACGGCCCGATGGTCTGCCTGGCCGACGAGTTCTCCGCCTCCGACGGCGACCTGTTCACATACCAGTTCAAGCACTACAAGCTCGGGAAAGTCGTCGGTAAACGCACCTGGGGCGGCGTCATCGGCATTCGCGGCAGCCTGCCTCTGCTCGACGGCAGTTCATTGAACAAGCCGGAGTTCTCCCGCTACGACGTACAGGGCAAGCACTGGATCATCGAGGGCCAGGGCGTCGAGCCGGACATCGTCGTAGACAACGACCCAGCCAGGGAATACGAGGGCATCGACCAGCAGCTCGACAAGGCGATCGAAGTCATCCTCGAAGAACTCAAGACCCAGGAAAAGGAGATCCCCCCGCTGCCGCCCTATCCGGTGAAGTGATTCGACTGTCTATCCTGAAACTCGATGAGCTCCCATTCGGCCAGTGCCAGTCCGCTTGTCACGGCACACCGGGTCAGGTACTCGATCTTCCGTCGATGCTCATCCATCGAATTGACGTATGCCCATCGCGTCATTGGGTATCGCAATCCGGCCCTTTGGAGAATGGTGCTATCGACCGGACATTGCGGCGGGGTATTGATCCTGCCCATGCACCACAGATGCTTGAGGAACACAGACAGGCTCTTTTGGGCGTGCGAGATCCTAAACCCGGGTTCGTAACCGTATCTTGGGTGGCGATTAGAGCGAAAATGGCCTCGAAAACGTCCGTTCATCCTCTGCTTGAGTTCTTCAATGTCCGCTTCATATCGAGAGATGGACACTCACGATTCGTACTTCGCGGCGAACTCTCTCAGAAGAGTTGTCCAATACTCGCGCACGACGTTCTTCTCTTGTTCCAGAACGCCTTCGCGGTAAAGCGAATTGTGCTGAGAGGCCGAGCTCAGAGCGTCTCTTGCAGCCCCTTCGTCGTCTGTGCGGTCACAGTTATAGCAATCCAGGAAGGCTCTCTTCGCCGCCTCCAATCCTTCATGAGTCATCTGTTTTCTCCATCATCCTGCACTTGGCACGGATGAATTCGGGGTCCAGGTCGACGCCACACTCCCATTCGACCGTATCAAACGCGATGCGCACTCGCTTGAACTGATCGAGGTCCTGGATCTGCTTGAACACACCGAAGTTCAGGAAGGGTGTCATGTCGAGAACACCTTTTGCGCCGTCTTCAAAGACCACGGCAAGCGAAAAGTCCTCGTTTGGCTGGACACTCACAACTGCTTGGTACATTCCCACGATCTCCTATTCCAGAGGGCGAATCCTGAACGGCTGATCTCCGTTCATCACCAAATCCCAGTTGGCCATCAACTCTTCCTGGTGCAGTTCCGCCCAAGCTTGAACAAGCTTGCACTGTCGCGGTGGAAGAGAGCCATCGATAATTGCCCCCGTGCGGATGTCGACAGATGCTTTGAACTCGTTGTAAAACGCATGAAAATGCGGTGGATTGTGTTCTCCAGGGGCGAAGTACAGCCGGATGATAATGCCATAGAACATCGATATGGTCGGCATAACGGTTTTCCTCTGCCGCCCTGCCAGGGCAGCTCCAAGTCAAGCGATGCGTCACTTCAGGAGTATACCTTCGGACACCGCGGCATCGCAAGGTGCATTATGGAGCGGGGCTGATGGGACGGTCGCGTCGCCAGCGGGTGAGGGGGCCGTCTTCGGGGTCGTTCCGCTCGCCAATTCGGTGGAAGCGGTTCTTCTCCAGGACCCGCTGCGACGCGGGGTTGTGCACGGAGGTCTCCGCGAGCACCGCGTCCACATCGATATGGGAGAATGCCTCCGCGACGAGACAGGCCACCGCTGCAGATGCATAGCCCTTGCCCTCGCAGGCGGTCGCGATGCCATAGCCGATCTCGACCACGCCCTCCACGGGCGCGCCCTTGAAACAGCCCGATCCTACGATCAACCGCTGCGACTTGTGGCAAAACAGCCGAGGCGCGCACCAGAACCAGTCCTGCCCTGCCTGGTAGCCCTCCATCGCACAGCGGGCGACGACCGTCGGGACCAGATCGCCTGCGGCGCAGGGGTAGCCTTGCCATTCGCGCAGGGCAATGCCCGACAGAATGTCCTGGACCTCCGTCGGCGTCAACCGGATCAACTCGATGTCCCCATGTTCCATCGGACTGTGCCCTTACCAGGATCGTCGCGCCACGTCAGGACGAACCGAGCAGATACTGCCTGACGAACAGAACCGTCGCATAGAACTGGAAATCCGCGTTCGCCTTCTTGCGGAAGCCGTGACCTTCGTCCTTGGCCATGAGATACCAGACATGCGTTCCATTCTCGGCCACCCGCGCGACCATCTGCTCGGCCTCGGAGCGTGGGACGCGAGGATCGTTGCCGCCCTGGACGACGAAGAGCGGTTTGGCGATCTTCCGGGCGTTGTTCAGCGGGGCAATTCGCTCGAAGAACTCCTGCATGGCCGGATCGCGCTCGTCGCCATACTCGGCCCGACGAAGGTCCCGCCGGTAGCTCTCCGTGTTCTTGAGGAACGTGTTGAAGTTGGAGATTCCAACGATGTCGATCGCGCAGCGGATGCGGTCGCTGTAGTGCGTCGCACAGGCCAGCGTCATGTAGCCGCCGTAGCTGCCACCCATGACCATGACCCGCGAGGCGTCGAGGTTGGGCTGCTTCGCGATCCAGTCGAGCAGAGCGCCGATGTCCTTGACAGCGTTCTCGCGATTCGTGCCGTTGTCCAGTTTGGCGAACGTCTTGCCGTAGCCGGTGGAGCCGCGGACGTTCGGCAGCAGCAGCGAGACGCCACACTCGTTCAGGAAGTAATTGTATCGGCCGCCAAAACCGGGTCGGGACTGCCCTTCCGGCCCGCCGTGAATGTCGATGATCACAGGCCGCTTGCCCGAGAAACGGGTCGGCGGCTCGTAGAGGAATCCCGTGATTTCGCGCCCGTCGAAGCTGGGCCAGCTCACGAGTCTGGGCTCCGAAAGCTCCGTCGCAACGAGCCCGCCCAACTCGCTTTCGGTCCAGCGGGACAACTCGCCCGTCTGGGTGTCGATGGAGTAGACATCCGACGGCGACCTGGCCGACAAGACAGAGAAGGCGAGATGCCGCCCTTTCGGGTGCCACCTGAGTCCGTGGACGCTGCCCGTCGGGACGGCTTCGAGCCGCCGCAATCGGCGGTCGGCGATATCGAACAGGTGGACGCGCGAGACGCCCGCCTCGTTCGTGGTGAAGGCAATCGTCCGCCCGTCGGGCGACAGATCCAGATCCTCAGCGTCCCACGGAATCGAGTCCACCAGCGTGGCGATCCGCCTGGTCGCAAGGTCGATGTGGGAGAGCCGCTGGAACTCGCTGTCCTTGTCGGTCGTCAGGTACAGGCCGGCCCCATCCTTGCTGAACTGGGCATTCCGGTAGGAAACCGGCTCCGGACCGGGCTCGGTGAGCAAGGTCTTGACGCCAGTGGAGAGGTCGAGCAGCCATCCACGGCTCTCATTGACCGAGATGTACTCGCCGATCAGCAACTGCCGGTCGTCCGGCGACCAGTCGAGGACAGACCAGCCGCCCCCGCTGACCTGCAGGACGAGCTGATCTGTCTCGGGGTCGAGCGGGTCCATGACGTAGATGTCGCGGTCGGCCCCATTGCGGCGGGTCGATGCGTAGGCGATCCTGTCCCCGCGAGTGCTCCAGTCGATGCCGCCATTCTGTGAGCGGCCGCCGTCCGTGAGCAGCGTGATCCGCCCATCCGCCATGTCATAGCGGTAGATCTGGGCGAACTCGTTGCCGCCGACGTCCTTCGTGAACAGGAAGCACTGTCCCGTCCTGGGCTCGTACGTGGCTCCGGAGATCGGCTCCTTGAAGAACGTCATTTGGGTCCGCGCCCCGCCGGGCTGCTTCACCCGATGGATCTGGACCGTGTCGGCGAACCGAGTCGAGATCAGGATCGACCGCTCGGTCGGATGCCAGTCCGCCAGCGATGCGGAGCGAGACTCCGTGTACCGACGGACTTCGTCGGCCAGCGACGCCGGGATGGGAGGCAGACCCTGCACAACCAGGTTCTCTCCAGGACGAATCTCGCCCGTCTGTCCGAGGGCGACTCGCACGGAACAGGAAATGCAGACCCCAATCACAACCGCCAGCAGCAACGCACTTCGCCTGGTCATACTGCCTCTCCATACGGACAAAAACCGCGTCGGGCTCGCCCGACGCATCGTCACGGGCCGACCTGGAAGACGCTCGTCGTAGGGGCCTCGGCCTTGAACTGGCCCGTTCTGCGATTCAGCACGATGTGGTCGACGAGGGCGCCGTTCATTCTGCACGGCCGGGCTTCGTCGCCTCGGATGGTCATGAGGTCCGTCGCGCGGTCGTACACCAGTTCCGACCCGGAGAAGTCGGATCTGTCGGCTTCGCTGTCATAGGCGATCCCCCGCGAGGCGACGAGCGAGGCCAGGTCCATCTTGCCCTCGACAACCTCCACCAGCGTGGCCTCGACATGGCCGGCGACGACCCGCGTCAGCGGACCATATCCGCCGTTGACGAGCGGGACGTAGTCGATCCGCAGTTGCTGCGCGTCGTCCTCGGCCACAATCCGATTCGACAGCGACCAGTACCGCAGAGCATCGAAATTGGCCAGGCGGACATAGCACGGCTCGAGAGTGACTTCGTTCGGATCGTCCTTGGAGCGAATCGTCGCATTGTTGTTCAGCCAGATGACCCCGGGGCCCATCGCGGTGAACTGTCCAGCGTCCGCGTCGTACTGCAACTCGGCGGCATTGAGCGATCCCCAACCCAGGAGTTCGCCCGCGACGCGGCGCGACATGCTCACCGCAACGGCAGAGCCCGCGCCAGGATCGACCGAGCCGGCGGGGACCTCGCCCGCGTCGGCTACGAACCTGCGGACATCCACGTTGACATCGCCCGCCGCGTTGGAATCGACCGCCAGATCGGCGATCAGGCGCGGCGCCGTCAGGCGATGCTCGTCGTCGGCATTCGGGTCGGATCGGTGCAACACCGCGGTGCAATCCCCTTCCAGGACGACCTGCCGGGTGGCCGCGAGGAACCGGACCATCTTCCGCGCCGTCACCACGGCGGGCATGGGCTTGCCGCCCGCCTTCTCGCCGAGACGGTTGGGATCGATGACGAGCTTCGCTGCAAAGGGGCCGAGAATCGTCGCATCGCGCGTCGAGTAATCGTAGTCGATGCGCCGCGCCACGACCTGGTTGGGCTCGGACAAGGCAATCTCTTCCGAGGCATGCTCCGCGGGTGGATGGCCGTTCGCATCCGTCGCGAGGGGTCCGATCGCTCCCTGCGGGCCATTCGTCAGCGTGATGTCGGCGCCCCCGTCGCACGTGACCACGACATCGTAGAGTTCCTCCGGTATGGAAGTGAGCGAGCCATGCGAGGATACGGTGGTGTCCAGGGCGCCGGCGCTCGGCGGCGCGGGGGGCCGCGACTCCTTGGCTTCGGTCCCCCGGCGAGACGCGCCGTCGCGATCGCCCGGTCCGGACCACTGAATGTTGTTGATGGACAGCGCCTCTCGTGCCAGGAACGCGCCGTCGGGACTGACGAGCCGGGCGTTCTTGCGAAAAACGCACTGGTAGATGTCCGTCGGTCTCGAGTTCGAGTCCGCGACGGCCGTTTTCGGTCCTTCGCCGGCCGCCAGTTCAATGGAATCCGTCTCCACCTCCGCACGATCCGAGACGGGGTGTTCCCCATCGGGCCGCTCCTTGTCATGAGAACGCGCGCCAGCGACGGCCTTCAACTCGCTGATCCTCATTCGCAGACTGTCCAGGTCGAAAATTCGGAACAACTCGATCCGGCTGTGAGCGGTGTTGTAGACCAGTTCCATGCCCGTGCCGGTGACCCGGACCGGCCGGGAGAGAAACCGAACCGCTCCCGTCGAAGAGAACAGCGACTTTTCCGCCAGGAATCCCACGTCGTCCAGGTGGATGAAACACTCCCAGGGGTTGTTCGGGTCCAGCGGCGTGAGGTGGATCACGACGTTGCCGGTGAACCAGGCGTCGGTCGGCATCGGCCGCCCGAGCGTGTCGTCGAGACGGACTCTCGCGCGGTCGGCGGTCACACGGCAGACGGCGTCGGAAAACAACTGCTCCATGTACGGCATGGTGCCCTCCCACTGGTTGCCCTGCGCGTGGAGCAACTCGTGGAAGCCGAACTTCCGATCGATCCGACCCGTCGGGTCGCAGTGAACGAATTCGGTTTCCCGCACGCTCTCGATGTCGATGCCGACGATCGTACCGACCGCGTTCCGGGCGGCAGGGTCGCTCCCCTCCTTCGTGGACACGGGCGCCGGCCTGTCGGGCTCGACGACAATGGGCGGCGTGCGATTGAATCGCACGTAGAGCAGAAAGACCCCCGCCAGCGCGCCCAGCGTGGCGGAGCCTACAGCGAATTTACGCACGTTCAAGCCCATAGTCCGCGCCCCGACCGTCAGGTCAGGTACCGCTCCATCAGGCCGGCCCACCGGCCGGAACCCTTGAGAATATGCTCGATCACCTCGCGGACCGCCCCTTCCCCTCCCCGACGGGCGGTCACGTAATCCGCGTACTCTTTGAGTTCGTCCACCGCGTTGGCCACCGCCACGCCGAACCCGACGTAGCGGACGATCGGGAGGTCCATCAGATCATCGCCGACGTAGGCCGCCTTCTCAGGCGACAGGCCCAGCTCCCCCAGCAGTTGCTGGAGCGCGGGCAGCTTGAAGGCACAGTTCTGAATCACATGCGCGATCTCCAGCTCCTGTGCCCGGCGGGTGGTCGCCTGGGAGGCCCGCCCGCTGAGCAGCGAGACCTTGAGCCCGGCCCGCTGCCACATCCGAATCCCGTGCCCGTCCAGGATATGGAAGCACTTGCTCTCGCCGCCGTCGCTGTGTATGATCAGACGCCCGTCCGTCAGCACGCCATCCACGTCCAGCACGAGCAATTCGATGGCCTCAAGATTGGGCTCCGGTTTGCGATTCATAGCATGACCCACGCGGAAACCTGCAATCTGCGATCAGGGGCTCGGGACCATTGCACGCGGAACTCCGCGATGCGACGACCCCCGTCGGCCCCCGAATCGTAAATCATAAATCGCAAATCGTAAATGGCTCTCTCCCGTCCATCACCCGACCACCTTGATCGTCACGATATCCTGCACGTCGATCAGTCCGACGGGCCTGTCTTGTGCATCCACGACCGGCAGCTCATCGATGCGGTACCTGTGAAAGAGGGCGGTGGCTTCCGCCGCGAGGGCATCGGCCCGAATCCTCTTGCAGCCGGCGGTCATCACGTCGCCCGTCGTCAGGTCGAAGGCCGCGGGACCCTGCCGGGTCAGGAGCCGCCGAAGGTCCGCGTCCGTAATGATCCCCGCCAGGCGCCCCTCGGCATCCACGATCATCACCGCGCCGTGGCGCTTCACGTCGTTGGTCTTTTCCAGCATCTGACGAATGGAATCCCCTGCGCTCGCAAGGGGGAGCTTCTCGCCCGGGCGGAACATCATCGACTGGTCCACGGTCATCAGCTTGGCGCCGAGGGAGCCGCCGGGATGGAAGCGAACGTAGTCTTCCACGCTGAAGTCGCGGGCCTTCATCACGGAGAAGGCCAGCGCGTCGCCGATGGCGAGCATGCAGGTCGTCGAGACGCTCGGGGCCACGCCCAGCGGACAGGCCTCGTTCACCTTGCCCATGCACAGGACCACGTCGCTGTGCCGGCCGAGGGTCGAGTCGCTGCCTCCGGTAATGGCGATCAGCTTGATCTGGAGCTGCTTGACGAGATTGATCAGGCGGGTGATCTCGTCGGTCTCGCCGCCGTAGCTGAGGATCAGCACGATGTCGCCGTCGCGAAGGCGCCCGAGATCCCCGTGTACGGCCTCCGCGGGGTGCAGGAAGTGACTGGGCGTGCCGGTGGAAGCCAGCGTGGCGCTGATCTTGCGGCCGATGATCCCGGCCTTGCCGATCCCGCTGACAATGCACGATCCGGGACAACGATAGATCATCTCGGCCGCCTTGGCAAAATCGTCGTTGACGACCGACGTCATCAGCGAGATGGCCTCGGCCTCGGCCCGAATCACGTTCCGTGCGTACTCAAGATCGAATTCCACAGTCCTCGGCCTCCCTGCCGGTCACAGTTTCACTTCGCCGCCGCGGTCATTGAAACACATCAGCGTGCGCTGCTCGCCGGCAAAATCAGGCGAAGAACGAATGATGATCCGCTTCTCGGTTGCCTGTTCGATCTGGGCGATCGCCGCTCGCTTCTCATTCTGAAGGAACTCCCCCACCTCCTTCGGGACCGTCAGCTCGATGCGTTTGATGTGGTCCCTCGACACCGCCAGATTCAGCAAACGGATGATCTCGAGCGCCAGGGATTCGTGGCTCTTGACGAAGCCGGTGCCCGCGCAATGGGGACAAGCCAGAAACGTGCTGAACTGGAGGGAGGGCCTCATTCGCTGCCGCGTCATCTCGATCACCCCGAACCGGCTGATGTGCAGCAGCTTGGATCTCGCCCGGTCGGCCTTCATCGCGTCGCGGAACGCCCGCTCCACCTCTTTGCGGTGTTTGGCGTTTCGCATGTCGATGAAGTCGCAGACGATCAACCCGCCCAGGTCCCGCAGACGCAGTTGCCGGGCGATTTCGGTGGCGGCCTCCAGGTTGTTCTCATACGCCGTCTGCTCGGCGTTCTTCTGCGTGCGGAACCGCCCGCTGTTGACGTCGATAGCGACCAGCGCCTCAGTCTGCTCGATCACGATCGAGCCGCCGCTCTTGAGCTCCACCTCGCGAGACTGAATCTTGGCAATTTCGTCCTCGATCCCGTACTTGTGGAAGACCGGGATCTTCTCCTCATAGAAGACGGTCTTCGGCTTCAATCGTGGGGCCGAGATCGAGAGGAAATCCTTGATCTTGCGGACCGTGGCGTCCGAATCACACACGATTCGAGTGATCTCGGGACCGAAAGTGTCCCGCAGGGCGCGAATTACGAGATCCGACTCGAGGTAGATCTCGCCCGGCGCCTTCTCCGTTTCCATCCGGCTCTGCATCGCCCGCCAGAGACGGTCGAGGTACTTCAGATCGGCCTGGATGTCGCGCTTCGAGGCCCCTTCCCCGGCGGTGCGGATGATGAATCCATGCCCTTTCGGCGCCTTGCACTCGTCGAACACGCCCGCCAGTCGCTTCCGCTCCTCCTCGTCCTCGATCTTGTGCGAGATCCCGTAGTTCTTCATCCAGGGCATCATGACCAGGTGCTTGCCCGCCAGGGCGAGATAGGTGCTCAGCGTGGGGCCCTTGGTCTTGAGACCCTCCTTGGTGACCTGGACGACGATTTCCTGGCCCCGGCGAAGACAGTTCTGCATCGGCGGACGGTCCTTCAACGCCTGCCGTCGGCCGATAACCTCCAGGGCGTCCTTCTTGCCGCCGGGAAAGTAGCGGGGGTGCAGATCGCTGATGTGGAGGAAGCCGTTCTTGTCCGTGCCGATATCGATGAAGGCGGCCTGAATCCCCGACTCGATATTGACGATTCTCCCCTTGTAGATGCTGCCGACATGCGTGCCGGCGCTGGCCCGTTCCACGTAGAGCTCCTCGAGTCTGCCGTCCTCGACGACGGCCACGCGGCACTCCTCGCGCTCTGCGACATTAATCAACATCTCTCGTGCCATCTTCTATATCCTCTGCCTCGCCATTGGCGCGGGGCTGCTCTGGTGTGTTCTGAAGTCTGGTGGTCCCCCATACGACATGAGTCCTGCAGATCGGCCCCTCCACGTCATCGGTCCGCAGACCGAAGAGTTGCAGGATCTCGTCGACCCGGATCGAGCCGGCATCGCCCATCGTATGCTGGACGACGAGTTTGTCTTCCTGGAGCCGGATGGACAGAAGGAAGGGCCTGACATCGATGCTTCGCACCGTCCGTCGATCTGCCGAAGCCCTCTGGACCATGCAGTGCTCGCTGTTCATCACCCTGGCGATCTCGTCTTCGAGCCGGGCCGTCAGGTCCGGATGCTCGCGGACCCGGATGGGCAGAATATACTCCGCCGACCGCGGCTGGAACGAGGCATTCGAGGCCGCCAGGGTCACGTCGAACACCTCGATTCCCGCCGGCAACTGGCCGGCGAGGGCCCGCATCATGGCCGCCTGGACGCCGGCAAGGTCCGAAGGCGAACCCGTCATCGAGACATCGCAGAGCCTGGCGACCAGCAGTTCGTCGTCCGATTCCACTCCCACCGGTCTGGGCAGCGGCAGGGACAATCGGGGGTGAGGATTGAACCCTTCGCTGTATCGCACCGGGATGTCCGCCCGGGCACAGGCCCGCTGAAACAGGCGAGCCATTTCCGCGTGCGACAACATCGCCGCCGGTCCGACGACGCGGAACCGGATGGCGGCCGTCGCTCGCGCGGACGACGCCCCTCCCGCGCCACCTTCGGAAGAACCAAGCGAATTGTCACTCACCGTCTCGATACCCATTCCTCACATCATCCATCGCCCATCGTCCCTCTTCGAATCAGAACGCCTCCGGGAGAATCTTTCTGGCCGCGTTGCGGAGATAGCCGGAGATCTGCCGCTCGGAGTTCATCGCCAGGACCTCTCTCGCCAGGTGGTTGCAGTCCTCCATCGTGACGGACCGGATCACCTGCTTGATCTCCGGGATCATGGGCGACGTCATGGAGAGCGTTCGGATCCCCAGTCCCAGCAGGAGCATGACGTATTCCGGCTCGGAGGCGGTCTCCCCGCAGACGGAGACGTCGATCTGGGCCTTGCAGGCATCCTGGATAACCGTCCGGATCAGGCGCAGCACCGCCGGGTCGGAGGCCGAGTACAGCGTCGAAACCAGCTCGTTGCCCCGGTCCACCGCCAGCGTGTACTGGGTCAGGTCGTTCGTGCCGATGCTGAAGAAGTCGGCCTCGCGGGCGAGCGACGACGCCGTCAAGGCCGCGGACGGCGTCTCCACCATGATGCCCACGTCCAGTTCCCGATTGTACGCGATTCCCTCCTCGTCCAGGTCCTCCATGACGTCGTGCAGAATCATCTTGGCCTGCATCAATTCCTGGATGTTCGTGATCAGCGGGAACATGATCTTGATATGGCCCAGGACGGAGGCCCGCAGGATGGCCCGCAGTTGAGTCTTGAACATGGCGAGGTTTTGCAGGCAGAACCGGATGGACCGCAGGCCCAGGAATGGGTTCGGCTCCGGCGCCGCCCGGCGGCTCTGCGTGTACTTGTCCGCGCCGAGATCGAAGGTGCGGATGACCACGGGCTTGTCCTTGAAGACCCGCATCACCTCGGCGTACGCCTCGTACTGCTCCTGTTCGAGCGGCTCGGTGGGCCGATTGAGGTAGAGAAATTCCGTGCGATACAGGCCGATGCCTTCCCCGCCCTTGTGCAGGACGATCTGGGCCTCATCCGGGAATTCGATATTGCCCAGGAGGTGTACCCGGACGCCGTCCCGCGTGACCGCGGCCTTGGTGCGGATGCCGTCGAGCTTGTGTTCGAGGGCGAGAAATTCGCGGGAGTACGCCTCATACTGACGGATCGTGTCCTCGTCGGGGTTGACGATGACGATGCCGCGGTTGCCGTCGATGATCACGGGATCGCCCCCGCGAACGACCTCCGTCAGGTCCTCGAGGGCGACGACCGCGGGAATGCCGAGCGACCGGGCGACGATCGCGGTGTGGCTGGTTCGCCCGCCGGCGTCGGTGGCCATGCCCTTGACGTAGTCGCGGTTGAAGCCGGCGGTCTGCATCGGGCTCAGCTCCCGCGCAACGACCACGACCTCTTCTCGCAGGTGCAGGATGTCCTCGCGCTTGGTCCCGAGCAACTGGCGGAGCAGACGACGCTCGATGTCGTAGATGTCCGCCGCACGCTCGCTGATGTAGGCGTCTTTGACGTTGGTGAAGTGCTCGGCGATCTCCCTCAGAACGGTCGACACCGCGTACTCGGCCGTCACGGACTCCGTGTGGATCAGGTCGGTGATCTTGCGGCGCAGACTCCGATCGCGCAGGAACCGCATATGAACCGCGAAGATGTCCCGAATGCGCCCACCGCTGGCCTGCTCCTGGCCGGTTTCCAGCTTGGTCAACTCCTTGATGCCGTCGCGAAAGGCATTGCGAACGCGCTGGATTTCCAGGATCCTCTGAGAGGACTCGATTTCTCGCCGGGGGATGCGATAATCCTCGGAGTCGAGGATGAGCGATTTGCCGATCGACACTCCCGGCGAGACGGCTATTCCCTTCTTTATCTCCATGACGGGATCTACTGAGTTTCGTTATCCTTTGCCCGGGGGCGGCGGCTCCCCGAACAGACGCATCTCGACCAGATCGCGCAGGGCCTCGATCGCTTTCTCCGCGTCGGGCCCTTCGGCTCGGATCTGCAGACGCGTCCCACAGGTGGCCGCCAGCATGCTCATCTGCATGATGCTCTTGCCGTCCACCGGGATCTGGCCGTTGCTGACGGAGATCTCGCAGTCAAACCGGCTCGCCGTGTCCACGAATTGCATGGCCGGGCGCATGTGGAGACCATCCGCATTCTTGATCTCCACCGTTGTCTGAGACACCAGTTTTTCCAAAACCTCTTCTCCCATCAGCACACCGGGGCTGCCGGATGTCGCAGGCATCCGCGCTCACCACGAGGGGTTTTCGTCCGCCTCGTTGAGCAGGTCTTTGAGGTCCGCCGCGTTCCGGCATTGCCGGAGGAACTTGCGGAACCTCTCTTTCTGGAGATGACGGAAGATGTTTTCCATCGCCTGCAGGTGTTTGTCGGGATTGTCGACCGGGCTGATCAGCAGGATCACCGAGTAGACAGGCTGCTCGTCCAGCGAGGCGAAGTCAATGCCGGCGGCGCTGTGTCCGACCGCCGCCACGACGCTCTTGACCGCCGTATGCTTGACGTGAGGCACAGCCACGCCTTTGCCCATGCCCGTGCTGGCCTCGTTCTCCCGCTTGATCACGGCCTTGGTCACCTCTTTGCCCGACTCGGGCGGGATCTTGCCCCCGTTGACCAGGGCCGCCACCAATTCGGTGATCGCCCCGTCGCGATCCTTTGCCTGCAACTGAGGGATCGTCGCCTCGAAACACACAAACTCTTCAAACTTCATTCTTTGCGTCCAGCCTTAACCGTAACCGCAACCATCCACTGACACGAGAATCTCGCCAACCCCCTGGGTTCGGCCCTAGGCCTGAGTCGGCTTGCCAAAACCATCCCCCTCGCGAACGTGCTTGTCATCACGCTCTTTGGCCTTCTTCTTGCGAAGCTGCTGTTCGAGCTTGTGCACCGCTCCGTCGATACACGGGTAGGCATCACTGCCCGCTTCCGTCGCCACGAAGACGTTCCCATGCTCTCCCCTGGCAATGATTTCCACGCTGACCTTGTTCGTCCCATGCGTGCTGTCGACAACCACCTCCACCTGGCTGATACTGTCATAGTACCGCGGAAGCTTCGAGGTCTTCTCCTGCGCGTAGTCCCGGATGGAGTCGGTGATAGTCACGTGTTTGCCTGAGATAGTGAACTGCAATTGCTGTCTCCTTATTCAATCGAGATTGCCAATCGAACCACCCCTGCGTTCTCCCGTTCAGACAGATCGTGTCCTCCTTCGGGATCGGGCACACCCAGCCCGCGAATGAAGCAACTCCCAGAGCGTCCTGCAACGGTCATTGACCTGCAACAACCTCACGCCGCCGGCCATCGAGAACCCCACCAGGGTCCGAGACCCGGCAAATCGCGGCCCAAACAACGCCGATAGCCTAATTTCCACCCTCCCGACAGTCAATAGAAATATCTTCCCGCGGCAGGTGGGCGCCGAGCAGGTGAACCGCGGCGCCGGGAAGCGATGCGAGCACCCAGACAAACCGCTGGCAGAACACCAGGGCCAGGACCTTCTCGTCGGGGGCCCCGGTCAGGTGGCAGAAGAGCCCGACGGTCCCCGCTTCCACAATGCCCAGGCCGGCGATGCTGATCGGCACAGCGCCCACGACCCACATGACCGGGAAGACGAACAGATAGTAATCCAGACCCGCTTCGATCCCCAGATCCCGCCCGAGAAGCCAGAAAGCCACGATCACAATGCTCTGCCCGACGAATGTCAGAACCATCGTCCACAACAACACCCAGGGCCTTGAGCAGTATGCCACGACGGCATCTCTGACTCGTCGCAGCAAGAAGGCCCCCCGAAGGCGGACGATTCCCGCCAGGCGGGCGGATGCCGCGCGACCCGCCGGATGGACCAGCACGATCGCCAGCAAGACACCCAGGATCACAACCGCGCCAGGAATCGCCCAGGGATGCCGTGAGAACCACCCCGCCCCCCCCTCCTCTGCCGTGAAAAACGCGGGGACGCGGCCCTGGAGAGACAGCACATACGTGAGGATCGCCATCAGGATCAGGCCGATCAGTCCGATCACCCGATCCACGAAGACGCTCAAAGCCCCTTCGAGGCGTTTGTTCGTGTGTTTCGTGACGTACCAGGCCTTGACGAGGTCGCCGCCGACCGATCCCGGCATGACATTGCTGTAGAAAAGTCCGAGAAAAAACAACCTCACGGCCGCCAGAACATCGATATGGATCGATTGCGCCCGCAGTAGAAACCACCATCGGACCGCGATGACCACCTGGGCAAATGCGTAGACCGCCAAGCTGAGAACGAAATACCCCAGACTCAGACTGTGGAATACCGCGGCCAGCTTGCCCCAGTCTTGGCCGTGCAGAAGCCAGAGAATCGCCCCCGTCGCGACCGCGATCCGAGCGATCCACGAGACGTATCCCTTCTTTCCAGCGTTCTGGGCGTTGGGCAAAGCCTATCTCCCGGAAATCCTTTCTCATACTAAAGCATAGTCGGTAAAGTGCTCCATAGCAAGAGGTTATCATCCGAGAAGTACGGGGATGCGAACCGAGATGCGAATGGGACCATTGACCAATTGCCATCTACCGCGTACCATTTGCCTTTCACGGATGAAGATCGGGGCGTGTTGCAGTTCGCGGTTCATCCCGGCCTGCACCGTCGAAACTCGAATAGCAAATCGCAAATGGTAGATAGTAGATCCCAGAGGGTGTTGCCGTTGGAATCGAAGCAGATTGAAGAAGGTTTGGAATTCACGCCCAAGTTCAACGCCGAGGGTCTGATCCCGGCCATTGCCCAGGACGCCAGCACCGGCCAGATCCTCATGGTCGCCTGGATGAACCGCGAGGCCCTGGACCTCACGATCACCACCGGCCGGGCAACGTATTACAGCCGGTCCCGAAAGAAGCTCTGGAAGAAAGGCGAAGAGAGCGGCCACGTCCAGACCGTCCGCCAGATCCTCGTGGACTGCGACCAGGACTGCCTGATCCTGAAGGTCGCAGTGGACGAGGGCCAGTGCCACGTCGGCTACCAGTCCTGTTTCTACCGGGCCGTCAAGCCCAAGAGCACAACCGACCTGGAGTTCGTCGCACAGAAGGTGTACGACCCCGCGACCGCGTACAAAAAGAAATGACCGCTCCGCGGGAAGCACGAAATCCGAATGTCGAAACCCGAAACAAGCACGAACCACCAAAACCCGAAATTCAGAACGGCTCGTTCGAGGGACGCCAGCGTTTCGGCCATTTGGGTTTCGTGCTTAGAATTTGTTTCGGATTTCGATATTCGGGTTCTGGGCTTCTCCTATCCGAATGTCTTCCCGTTCCAAGCCCAGTTACTGGCCGGAAACTCCTGGAAGGCAATATAGACACGTTCCGCCGGGATGGCGAGTTCCTTCTGGAGCAACTGCGAAATCTTGCCGGCCAGACCTTGGTTGACGGTCTTGGTCAGCCCGCCGATAGCCTTGACAGTCACCAGCGCGCTGGGATCTGCCTGGCCGCTCATCGCCATGGCCACCTTGTCGCGCACGCAGGCCATCACATACTGCTCGGGTTTGCCCGTCCCTTCTGCGACAACCCGCGAGAGGGCGCCTGCCAACTGCTGCCTCTTCCCGGCGTCGGCCACTTCGCACGACGTATCCAATTCAACCAAAGGCATCGTTATCTCCTTTTCACCATGGACCGAGAGATTCGTCGCCTTCACGTTACCATCGACGGCCCTGCCCCGCAAGGCGCTCCCATCAGCTTTCTGCATGCCGCCGGGTGCATAACCACAGTCGCATCCTCTGATGGGGCGACGAGGCATGGGCTTGACGCTGTCGTTCCTGCGTCAAGCAGGAATCCAGGAACCGCGGTATGCGATGTATCACGGGAAGTGGATTCCCCAGTTGACCCGAGTTCCCCCCACCCGTACGACGGCACTCAGCGTTGACGAAATGCCGCGGGCGATCTCCGGCACAGGGGCGCTCGACACCGAGTTCGATCACATTCGACAGGCAACCCTGGAATACGAGCGGGCGAACGCCCGCGTCCGCAGTCTGCAAGACCGTATCGCAAGCCTTCACTCCTGCACGGTGACAGTCCTCGGTGCAGGCAATTGATTTCGGGAGCGGATAATCGTCGGCAGACACAGCGACTTTCGCATTCTCATCAGCCTGGCGCGCTCACAGGAATTGCTGCGGATAGGCGCTTGTCCCTGGTGACCCTATTGCGGGAATACGGAATTGGGCAAGGAACACCTTGGAATCGAATCCGGGCGCGGTCTGGCTGTCCTTCGTCGCCTCCGCCGCCTGGGTTTGGGCCTCCTTGGCGGCGTCAGAGGTCTGGGTCGGCGCCGGCGGAGACGCGGGCGGCTCCTGTTTCTTCGCACAGCCGGAAAGAACTGCCACGATTCCCATCAGAGCCAGGGTGACAACGCACCTCACACATGGATCGATCATGCCGCGTTCTCCCCAAAGAGGCCATCTGGACAATGGGATAGCATCCGTCTGCTATCCTCTTTGAGGGAGGATACGACCGCGGCGAGTCCGCGTCAACGGCAAGCACGGACAATCCGTGTCCCCCGCCCCGGATTTGACAGAGGTCCAAGACAGAATACATAGAAATACGTACAGTTCTGCGGGCAGCTTTATGCGGTCTTCACGGCGGCAGTCGTGGACGAGTAGACATGGACGTCCCGCTGCGGGAACGGGATCGTCAGGCCGTTCTCGTCCAACGCAACCTTCACCTTCTCCGTGAGACTCCAGTAGACCGCCCAGTAATCGGCCACCCTGACCCAGGGACGGACCACGAAATCCACACTGCTGTCGCCCATCTTGTTGACCGCGACCACCGGGGCAGGATCCGCGAGGAGTCTCGACTCGGCGGCCAAGACGTTCTCGATCACCCGACGGGCCTTCTTCAGATCGTCGCCGTAGGAGACGCTGACCACCAGATCGACGCGCCGGGTGCCGTTGATCGTGTAGTTCAAGATGCTCCCGCCCGTGACCGTGGCATTGGGCACAACGATCCGGACGTTGTCGGGCGAATTGAGAACCGTGTTGAAGATCTGGATCGCCTGGACGGTCCCGCTGACACCTCCGATCTGGACGAAATCGCCTACGCGGAAGGGCTTGAAGATCAGCAACAGCACGCCGGAGGCGAAATTGGCCAAAGACCCCTGCAAAGCCAGGCCCACCGCCAGTCCCGCGGCGCCGAGCACGGCAATGAACGAAGCCGTCTGGACGCCCGCCTGACCCAGGGCCGCAACCACCACGAACACCAGCATAGCGGTGTAGCTGAGGTTCTCGATGAAGGGCACGAGCGTTGGATCCAGCTTCGCCCTCGTCAGAACTCTGGTGATCAGCCTGGAGAGCAACTTGGCCACCCACCGTCCCACCAGGAAGATCAGTATGGCGCCGAGCACCTGAAGCCCGTACCTGGCAAGCATCTCATAGACCTGCGTCAGAATGCGCTGGGCGTTGTCGAGGGAGATGACCGGGGTCTCAGAGGTCTGGGCGGGCGCCGCTGCAGCCCCGGCGGAATCGCCCGACGCAGCCTGCGAGGCCGCCAGACTCGAACCCCACAGCATCACAGACAGAACCAGTACCGAAACGCGGGAGAAACCCGGTGACGCGTGCATCGTCTAATCCTTTCACACAGAACCACCACTATCGTGAGGCCGGAGACGCGGACAACCCCCTATCCCCGGCCGATTCACCAGAACGGCCCATTATGTTACCCACTTCCAGGTCCTGTGCAAGACTCAGCCGATGGCTGACAGCCCCCGGCCGCTCTCGTACCACCAGACGCCGGCGCGTGTCTGTGAAAGGAAACTGGCCCTGGGCAGGTGATGACAAGCACCGGCCTGCTTGTAGTCTGCCCGCAAGGGCATATCTTCCGGGCCGAGGAAGATAACGCCTCATGGCGTCACTACAAACGGACTGCCTGCGCACAGAACAGATCCGAATGGGAGGACTCTGACGCCCGGAAGATCGTACGGACACGCCGGCACCGGCCGCACGGAAATAGATTGCCTGCCAAGCGGGCAGATGGTATAAGTAATGAAGTGGTCTTTGAGGCAGTTCTGTCTCCTCGGAATCGTTCCGGGCGCGGGCACGTGTGTCCCGTGGAAACAGGCCCTTGGCTCTGTCGTGGGTTGACATCGGAGGCGCAGGGTTATGTGTCATGGCGATCACACCACCGACTCGCAGTTCGGCAATCCACCCTCTCTGCGTTTTCCGTCCATTCCGCTTGTTCTCATCGCGTCGGCTGTGTGCGCCGCGCGACCGCATTCTTCATGTTGTTGGGAAGGAGGACACGTATGTTCAGGACACTCAACCGCTTGATCTTGTGCCTGGCCGTGGTGTGCTTGGCGGCGCAGGCGGGCCGCGCCGGTCTGGTGGGCCACTGGAAGCTGGACGATGGCTCGGGCACCGTGGCCGCCGATGCGACAGGTAACGGGCGTAACGGCACGCTCCTCAACGGTCCCACCTGGGTGGAGGGCTACCTGGGCGGCGCGCTGAAGTTCGCCGGCAATTCGCAGAAGGTCGATATCCCCTACAGCGCCGCGCTGAACCCCATCGATGAGTTCACCATCAGCGTTTGGGCGAACGTGGACCCGACGGGCACCAGCCACCGCTCGCCGATCACGTCGCGAGACGACTACCCCCAGCGCGGATACATCCTGTACGTCGAGCCGGGCAACACCTGGCAGTTCTGGAGCGGGACCGGCGCCGGCTGGCACACCACGGCAGGCCCGGCCGTCACCTTCGACGAATGGACCCTGGTGACGGCAAGCTACGCGGGCGGACAGAAGAAGCTCTACATCAACGGCAGTCTGGCTGCTGAGAACGCGGCGGCCTTCGGCCCGAACACGCAGCAGGTCCTTCGCATCGGCGGCGGGGCCACCGAAAGCGCGGGCAATTACTTCTTCGTGGGCATGATCGACGACGTCCGTGTCTACAATCATGCCGTCAGTGAACTGGAACTGGACTACCTCGTCGAAGGCAAGCCGTACCCGTTCGCCAGCAGCCTCGCGCCCAAGAACGGCGCCATGACCACGACCGGGCAGGTGACGCTCCAGTGGACCCCGGGGGAGCTGGCCACGTCACACAACGTCTATTTCGGCGAGGACCAGGAAGCGGTGGCAAATGCCACGCCGGACGATGCGGACCTCTTCCGCGGCAGCACAACAGCCACCACCCTGGCCGTCACCGGGGCGGGGACCCAGTACCCCACCGGCCTGACGCCGGGAATGACCTACTACTGGCGGGTCGACGAGATCAATGACGACAACCCCGAGAGCCCCTGGAAGGGACAGGTCTGGAGCTTCTGGGTCCAGCCCCTGACGGCCTACAACCCCTCGCCCGTCGATGGGAGCGAGTACATCCTGCTCGATCAGGACCTGAGCTGGTCGCCGGGCCAGAAACCTCTGTTCTACACGGTCTACCTGGCCGAGAGCTTCGAAGCAGCCCAGACGGCCACCCAGAGCATCTCCATGACCACCAGCGCCACGTGCGATCCCGGCCCGCTGGCGCCCGACACGACCTACTACTGGCGGGTTGACACGTTCACCGTAGGGAGCATCACGCAGAAGGGGCCGGTCTGGAGCTTCCGCACCGTGCCCGAGATTCCGGTGGCCGATGAGAGCCTGCTCGCCTGGTGGAAGCTGGACGAGGGCTCCGGCAACAATGTGTTGGACTGGTCGGGCCATGGCCATCACGGCACGCTCGGCGGCAATCCGCAATGGGTGGGCGGCTACGCCGGCGGCGCCCTGTCCTTCGACGGCCAGGACGACTACGTCGCCTTCGGAACGCCCGCCGATCTGTACCTGCCGCAGACCTATTCGTACTGCGTCCGGTTCAAGGTCGCCAACAACGTTTTCGACAACATCGGGACCCAGTATCTCCTGTGCATCGGCTCTCGCAGCGACCTGATTATCGGCGTGGAGGATTCCGTCGGCCTGTCGGGCGACCTCATGCTGCACTACTATGACACGACCCCCGCTTTCAACGCCGTGGGCGTCGGCCAGGTCGTCTGGAGCTCCGACAACTGGCACATGGTCGTCGCGACGAAGGACGCCACCGGCCACAAGATCTACCTGGACGGCGAGCTGAAGAACTCCGACACGAACACGAACAACGACAACTACGCCACCACGCGGATCATCTCGCTGGCCGCGAGGGCCTGGACCAGCCCGCAGGTCGACTTCTTCAACGGCCTGCTCGACGACGTCCGCATCTACAACCGGGCACTGAGCGCTGCGGAGATCGGGGCCCTCCTCGTCGCCGATCCGCTGCAGGCCTCCGAGCCGAACCCGGTCCGCGATGCTACGGTGGACATCCGGGACCTGGACGCCCTGACCTGGACCGCGGGCGATTCGGCCGTCTCGCACGATGTATACTTCGGCGCCGAGCGGTCGGCCGTCGCCGCCGCGGGCAAGGACGCTGCGGAATTCCAGGGCAACCAGTCGGGGACCAGCTTCTCGCCGGCCGATCTCGTCACATTCGGCGGCGGCAGCTACTACTGGCGGATCGATGAGGTCGAAGCCGACGGGACGGTCCGCACGGGCGACGTGTGGAAGTTCACTGTGCCTGCGTACCTGCTGATCGACGATTTCGAAAGCTACACGGACGATGAAGCCAACGAGATGACCATCTATCACACGTGGGTCGATGGCTTCACCGACCAGCTCAGTAACTCGATCGTCGGCTACATGAACTCCGCCGGCGGGACGTTCGGAGAAAGGACGATCGTCCACGGCGGCGGCCAGTCCATGCCCCTCGAATACGACGACAGTAAGTCGCCGTACTTCTCCGAAGCAACGCGAACCTGGGCTTCCGCGCAGGACTGGACGGCCGAGGACGTGGACACGTTGACCCTGTTCTTCCGCGGCGCAGCGGGCAACGCGGCGGACCCGCTCTATGTCGTGCTCAAGGACAGCGCCAGCAAGACTGCATCGGTCGTGCACGGCGACCCACAGGCGATGCGGACCGCCCGCTGGACCGAGTGGAACATCCCGCTCAGTGAGTTCGGGGGGCTTTCCCTCAACCGGATCAAGACGTTGTGCGTCGGCCTGGGCGACCGCACGGGCAAGACCCCGGGTGGGACGGGCCTGATCTACATCGACGACATTCGGCTGACCCGGACGCAGCAGTAGAGATGGAACACCGGACCGCCGGTGCAGGAACATGGCAACATAGCCGATAGACAACAGAGGGCTGCGAGGGTAGACTACTTGCAGCCCTCTGTGTTTCTCTGGTCGTATCTGACGACAAGGTGGAATATGACGATGCGAAGACACGCGTTCACCCTGATCGAGCTGCTCGTGGTCGTGGCCATCATTGCCCTGCTGATGTCGATTTTGCTGCCCAGCCTGAATCGAGCCCGCAAGCAGGCCCGCACCGTCGCCTGCCTGTCCAATCTCAAGCAGTGGAGCTACATCTGGCACATGTTCACCGAGGAGAACGGCGGCAAATTCAACAGCGGCGGCACCACCGGCGGCGATGCCGCGAATGACTGGCCCGTTGTCATGATGCCCTACTACCTGGATCGGGGAGCGCTGACCGTGTGTCCAGCAGCCACTCGCCCGATGAACATACCGGGCGACTGGGCCTCCCGAGCCTGGTTGTGGGACAAGCAAGGGTGGACCAATATCAAGAGCAAGACGTCGCAAGACATCGGCAGCTACGGCCAGAACGAGTGGATTTGTAACCGTACGGGAGACCCGTACTGGAAGAATCGCAACACGGTCAAGGACCCGGTGAACGTGCCGCTGTTCTTCGATTGTGCCTACGTGGACGTGTATCCCAGCGCGACGGCCGGCCCACCGACGATCGAGGGGGACGTCTCCGGTCTGAACGAGTGGGTCCTGGTCTGCATGAACCGGCACAACGGATATGTGAACTATCTGTTCGCTGACATGAGCGTCCGCAAGGTCGGGCTCAAGGAACTGTGGACCTTCAAGTGGAACCGGACGTTCAACACCGCCAACGCCTGGACCACCGCCGGCGGCGTCGCCCACGATGATTGGCCCCTCTGGATGAGGGGCTTCAAGGACTACTGAGGCATTCTCGCGATACAGACCCCCTTTCCAGCCCGCGGGGCAAGGGACGCGGTTGAGAGCCGTACGGCAGAGCCGGTGACATTCAAGTTCGCAAACGCAAGTGCCGATATGAATTCTGTTTGGAATTTGGAAGACAGAGGCCCGGCTTCTTTTTTTGGTTGATTCGCACTCCACCCTCAGGGTACAATAGAGGTGCTTTCCGGTGGTTAGGGTCTCTGTCGTGCAGTACGAATGGTCCTTCCAGACGAGGAGGAGTCAGCATGATCTCTAACGCAGTCCAGCATCATCGAAGCGCATTGCTCTCCTGATTTTTCCCAAAAACCGAGTCGCGGGTGTTCTTCGGTCCCCGGGCATAACATGATCGTGTGGGTACATGGTATGTTTGAAGGAGGACGAGTATGTGCAGAAAGTCAATTCTTGTGGTTTCCTGTGTGTTGTTGCTGTCGCCGGTTTCATCCGTGTTCGGCGACCTGGTAGGCTGGTGGACGTTCGATGAGACCAGCGGCAGTGTCGCCGCAGATGGGAGCGGTCAAGGCAACAATGGCACGGTCGTGGGGACCGCGCTGTGGGTGCCAGGGAAGATCGGCGGCGCTTTCCAGTTCAACGGCAGCACCTACATCAACTGCGGCCGTGCGGCGTCGCTGAACATCCGGGACCAGATTACCATTGCGTTCTGGTTCAAGGTCCAGGCCTTTTCCAACACCTGGGAGGTGTTCCTTGCGAAAGGCGACGGAGCCTACCGTGCCAGCCGCTCCGGAGGCACGGGCAACGCCACCCACTTCGGCATCTCTGCCAGCAACTACTTCGACGCCCCAACCGTCATCACCGACAACCAATGGCACCATTACTGCGCCACATACAACGGGGCCACGGCGATCATCTACATCGACGGGAAGGAGGATGCGCGAGCGACCTACTCCGGCCAGATCGGCGACAGCAGCAACTATGACCTGTTGATCGGCGAGAACCAACAGGCAACCGGGCGTCTGCTGCACGGCCTGATGGACGACATCCAGATCTACAACAACGCGCTGACCGTGGACGAGATCCAGAAGATTATGACAGGGCTGAGGAGTGCCGCTCTGGCCGGCAATCCATCGCCTGAAGATGAGGCCGTAGAGGTGCTTCGCGACGCGGTCCTGAGCTGGAAGGCGGGCGAATACGCCGCCACCCACAACGTGTACTTCGGAACGAGCTTCGAGGACGTCAACGCTGCCAGCACCTCCGATCCGCGTGGCGTCCTCGCCAGCCAGGGCCAATCGGGCACCGACTTCGATCCCGACGGCGTGTTCGAATACGGCCAGACCTACTACTGGCGAATCGACGAAGTGAACGGGGCCCCGGACTATGCCGTCACCAGGGGCGAGACCTGGAGCTTCACGGTGGAGACTTACGCCTATCCAATCACCGGCCTGACGGTCAACGCCTCCGGCCAGGAAGCCACTTCGCCCGCCATGCGAACCATCGACGGTTCCGGACTCAAGGACGACTTGCACTCCACAGATCTGAAAGAGTCCTGGATGGTCAGGTCCGTGCCCGCCTGGATCCAGTACACCTTCGACAGGGAATACGTCCTGGACGAGCTGCGGGTCTGGAACGCCAACTCCATCGTCGAATCGTGGATGGGTCTGGGCGCCAAGGACGTCACCGTCGAGTACTCCACCGACGGCCAGACCTGGACCGCGATCGAGAACGTGCCCCAGTTCGCCCAGGAAGCCGGCGTGGCGCCCTGCCCTGCGAACACCACTATCCGCTTCGGCGAAGTCTCCGCCAGGCACGTCAGGTTGACCATCAACACCGTGTGGGGCAGCGGTTTGGGAGCCGGCCTCAGCGAAGTCCGCTTCTATTATGTCCCGGTACAGGCGTTCGAGCCCGATCCGGCCGACGGCGCCACGGGCGTCCATGTCGATGCCGAGTTCAACTGGCGGCCCGGACGCAAGGCGACCTCCCACCAGGTCTACCTCGGGACCGACGCCAACGCCGTCGCCGAGGGGACCATGGCGGGCGAGACCGTGACCGACCACAGGTACACCCCGGACACGATGAACTACGCGACCACCTACTACTGGAAGGTCGACGAGGTGGGTGACAGTGGCACCTACGAAGGCGACGTTTGGAGCTTCACCTCCGCAGAGTACGGAGAGATCGACACCTTCGAGGCCTATAACGACGACGACAATCGCCTCTACGACACCTGGCTCGACGGCTATCTGGACAAGAGCAGCGGCTCGCAGGTCGGGTACATAGACTCCAGCAACGGCACCTTCGGCGAGACCGCCATCGTCCACAGCGGGCGGCAATCGATGCCCCTGTTCTACAACAACACGGCCTCCCCCTACTACTCGGAGGCCAAACGGATCTTCAACTCGCCCCAGGACTGGACCTCGCTCGGCGTCAAGAGCCTCGCGATCACCTTCGCAGGCAAGGCCGGCAACGCCGGGCAACTGTACCTCAAGATCAACAACACCAAGGTGCCCTACGACGGGGACGCGACGGACCTGGCGAGGAGCATCTGGCAGCCGTGGAATATCGACCTGTCCAAAGTCAGCGGCGCGAATGCCGTCCGTTCCCTGACGATCGGCATCGAGGGGTCCGGCGCCACGGGCACCCTGTACATCGACGACATTCGATTGTACCCCAAGGCGCCCGAGTGGATCACGCCGGCAACGCCGGACGCCGCCGGCCTGGCAGCCCGCTACACCCTCGACAAGGATGCCAAGGACAGTTCCGCGAACGCGCTGAACGCAACCGTCGAAGGCAACGCGCAGTGGCTCCAAGGCAAGCTCGACGGCGCCATGCAGTTCAACGGCGCCAACATCCGCGTCGTCGCCCCTCACATCGCCCTGGACAACCGGAGCTTCACGGTCGCCATGTGGATCAATCCGGTTCTGTACGCGGCCGAGCAGGTCGTCTTCAGTCAGACGCAGTCGTCCGCAACGAACACGGATCTGCACTTCCGGCTCGGAGGTCCCGGCGCCGCGTCCGGGAACGTGCCGGCAGGCGGCGTCCGCATGGCGTTCTACGCCAACGATCTCGACACGACCGGCGGAGTCATCCAGGACAACGAGTGGTACCACATCACCTTCCGGTACGATTTCGAGAACCGGGACAGGAGGATCTACATCGATGGCGTGCTGGCGGCTCATCAGACCTCGGCTACGCCGTATCTGGGCGCCACGGGCAACACGATCATCGGAGCCTGGGGCACCGGCCAGTGGTTCAGCGGCTTGATCGACGACGTTCGGATCTACCAGCGGGCGTTGTCCGATGGGGAAATCGCCGGCCTCGCCGGCAGGACCCTGCCGATCCACAAGGCATTCTAGTCGTCGAGAACACGGCTGATCCAGCCGTAGCATAGAGTTGCAGCATCAAGCGGGGCCTCAGTCGCAAGACAAAGGCCCCGCTTCTTCTGCGCCGGGACGGCAGGGAAACGCGATTGCGGTCTCCGCTCGCCTTCAGTCCACCGCAATCCAGTCCAGATGCGTCGTGCCGCTCTTGACCAAGACCCGGATCTGGTTGGCGCCTCGGGACAAGGCCACGGCCTTCGCGGGGATATCCGTCCAGTCACCCTGTGGAATACGCAGCTCCTGCGCAGAGCCACCGACGGCCAGTTCAAGAACCGCCGGACCCGCCGGGGCCATCGCTCGCACAAGGACCGAGTACTCGCGCGACGTCAGGCTCTCCACCGTGTAGGCGGTCCATTCCCCCTCGCCCAGCCGTATCCCTTGCTGCGAACTCCAGCGATCCCTGCCGGAGATCGACTCGACAGGCACCGGCTCGGAAACGCGGTATTGCTTCGACAGTTGTGAAACGTCCTTGACGTAGTACGACCGATTCAGGCCGTCGGGACCGAAGTTCTCCGCCTCGATCCGCACGGGCGCCCGTCGAAACATCGCGTTGACCACGTCCCCAAAGAACACGCAGTTCTCCAGGCGGATGTTCTCGATCAGCTCGTCGAAGGCCTTTTGAGCCGCTTCCGGCGAGGGCCTGGCCCCACCGCGGGAGTAGAGCCGGATGGCATCCCACCCTGCGGGAGCCTTGATGGAACAAGGCCCGTTCGTCGCGTCCATCTTCTTCCACGGCCAGAACGACCACCCGATGTTGTTGGCTTCGAAATACTGTGTCGTCGCCCAGTAGATGGCGTTGTCCTTCTCCCCTGTCTCGCCGACCCAGACGGGCGTGTTCAATTGCTTTCGACGTTCGATAAATCGGCCGATGTCGTTGAGCTTGTCCGGCCGGTCCCAGCAGTAATAGTGGAACTGATAGAACAGGTTGTCGTCGAAGGGAGTCGAAAAGACGGACCAGTCATTGGCCCAGTCGGCGCCCTCCAGGGTAATCATGTGGCGCGGGTCCACCTCGCGAATGGCCTCGGTGATGCGCCGGTAGAGGGGTTCGAGCTGGTCCTTGTACTTCTCCGCTGCGCCGGTCCGCTGCGGCAGCGGCTCGTTCAGCAGATCGTACGCCGCCACGGCCGGCTCGTCCTTGTACCGGGCGGCGATCTTCACCCATAGATCGACGAGCCGGTCCTGGTTCCTCTTGTCCATGAATAGTCCCGGCTCGTCGGCCGGGCTGTCGTCGATGTTCGCGCCGGTCTGGCCGCCCGGCGCGCCGTGCATGTCGATAATCACGTAGACCTTGTGCCGGCGGCACCACTCGACGAGCCGATCCAGCAACTGGAAACCTTCATCGACGTAGGCTGCATTGTCGCCCTCTGTCAGGAACAGACGCACGTTGAGGGCGGGGCGCACGGAGTTGAAGCCGAGCTCCGCGATCCGGGCGATATCCGCCTGTGTGATGTAGTTGCGCCGGTACTCGGACCAGAACTTCGCCGCGTTCTCCTGGCCGATCAGATCGCTGACGATTTTCTCGATCTTGCGAGGACGGTCCCCCTGGTCGCCGAACTTCCACATGTACCCTTCGGGGAGCATCCAGTTGCCCAGACCGACGCCTCGCAGCAGGATCTTCCTGCCGCCCTCATCGACCATGTCCTGCCCGTCGGTGCGCAAGAACGTCAGGGCCCCGCACGCCGGGATCCCCGCCCATGTCATTGCGACCATCACACCGAGCGCTGCAATTGCCATTCGATCCCGCATCGCGTCTCCTCATCTTTCAGATGATGGTTCCGGCATTCCCTGTGCATCGGGCCCCCGCCGTGCCGTGTTCCGCGCGGGGAGCGACCGTTTCCCCTATGATATCCCACAGTGCACAGGACGTACAACAGGACGATGCGAGCCAAAATGAAACAGGGGCGCGGGCAATCGTAACTTGCCCACGCCCCTGGAAGGCGAGAGATATCGAAACAAACCGGCCGAGAGCTACTTCTTCTCCTCGGTCTCGGCGGTGGTTCCGCCGGCCCTGTCGTCTTTGTCGTCTTCGGTGTCGCCTTTCACGGGCAGACTGGCGAGCGGCTCGCCAAAGAGCACGAAGGACATGTCCTCGATCTGGCCGGTTGGATCGAGAAGCTGCATCCACGACGCAGCAGCGCTCGTGCTGCTGGCGGTCGTGTACACGGCGCCTTCATTCCTTCCGGTGCCGGCCAGGATCAACACCTCCTCCGAAGTCAGCAGGGATGCATAGACGCGGACATCGTCGATCAGACCGTTGAAATACTCATCATCGGCCGCGCCGCGAGCACCGATGACCAGCGTCGCCTGCGTCGGCGTGACAAAACCCGCCTTGTTCGTGGCGGCCGCGTCGAGCAGGCCGTCGACGTAGATGCTCATCTTCTTCGTGTCGGCTTCGAACGTGCCCGCGACATGATACCACTGGCCCGCTCTGAGGGCCGTCTGCGATTGCCAGGTGTTCAGGCCGACGCGGAAGTGGACGCGGCCGTCTGCGTCGAGCCACAGACCGAAGCGGTTTCCATAGGCACTGTCGCGATCATACTCCAGGATCGCACGATACTGGCCGGTGGTTTCCCTCGGGTAGATCCAGGCGGAGACCGAGAAGGAGTCCGGGGCGAAGTTGAAACCCGCAGGCCTGTCCACCTGGATGTAGTCGCCGCGACCGTCGAAATCGAGCGCCCCGTCGAACCAGCCGCCGGAGGTCCGCCAAACGGGATCGCCGTGCAGCGTGCCGTGGTTTCCGTTGCCGGAACTGTCGGCTGCGGTGACGCCCGAGGATTCATCGAGCTTCCAGTACCCTACAGGCGAGAGACTTTGCAGATCCCAGGTTGCGTAGGCATGATTCGTCCAGCCCCAGGGATACACTATCGATTTGCTGGAGGCGTACACCGCCTGGACGCTCAGCCAGAGCACGTTGTAGGTCCCGTCCTGGCGATACCAACTGTCCGCGGGAAGACGGACCGTATAGCGATAGACCGGCTCGTATCCCTCGACGGAGGAACTGATCGACGAGGAATCCCGGTCGAAGCCGACGAGGACCTCGTCGTACGAATCGGCCTTGTATTCCCATACCTTGCGGTTGGGGTAGCCGTAGCCTTTTGAATTGCCCTTGTCCGTACTGGGCACATCCGACCAGAGCGACAACAGGAAGTAGTCGGGCGGCTGCGGAGAAGTCCTCTGCTGGCAGGCCGAGGGCGAGTAGTCGTAGCCGACGTAGGAGCCCCACCACACGATGGCGGTCACCGCCTGCGCGGAGGTGCATCGCCAGTCGTCGGCTACGGTGCGCCGCGACGACACGGTGTTGCTGCCGGTGCCAAGGGATTGTTCATCTTCATAGTACGGCCAGTCCCGAAGGTCGGTGAAGGCCTGTTCCCACTTGATGTAGGTCGGATCCGTGTCCAGCTCGAAGGCCAGATCATACGCAGCCGACTCGTCGCAGAGCAGGGAACTCGTGATCGGCTGGGTCGTCGCGGAATCTAGCACCAATCCCCTTCGCAGGTCGTCGGTGCGAAAGGTGGCCGCGATAGCGGCGTCCTCCCACACCTGAGGCCTCGTCTGCCAGCCCCAGGGATAAGTGGGTCCCGGAGAACCCGTGTAGACCGCCGTGATGCTGATCCAGAACACATCGTCTCGCGTGCTCTCGACATACCGATTCTGGTCGAAGTACTCCGACGACGTCAGCGCCAGACTGTATCGGAAAGAGGTGTCGATGGACTTCTCGGGAAACTCGTTGAAGCCCGCCCACTCCTGCTCGACTCGGTCGTTCGTCACGCTCACGACCCAGAGCAGCGAGTCCGGGCGGCTGTAGTTGTACCGGCTGTCGGCCGGAGCGTTGCTCCAGAAGGCAATCCGCCAGGAGGCCGGCTTGACACTCGGCGCCTCATCGCCGTTCCAGCCCTCGTAGGAGCCCCACCAGTGCACGGAGGTCACAGGCATGTCCCCGATGCAGCGGAAATCATCCGCCGGCACATACCAGGTGCCGGTGGAGTACTGTGACAACTTGCTCACATACGACGCCTGATCCCACCCGCAGAAGACGGGCGTGTCCAGGCCGGGGTCCGTTTCGATGGGAGGCTGCGACCACGTCAGGTGTTCGGTCGGCGGCAGCGCCGAGAACCCCTTGACAATCCAAACCCGATAGTCCTCCACCTCTCCGTCCGGAGCCAGACCGTAGTGTTCCAGGCCTCGCGTCGTGCTGAAGCGGAACCGCGCAAACGTCTCGCCCGCTTCGGCCCGACCGGGCACGGTGATCACCAGCGTGTTCGTGCCCGAGACCAGCGCTACGTCGGTCGCAACCTGTTCGTCGGCATCGTCCCAGTCCCCGTCGGCATTCCAGTCGATCCAGGCACTCAGGGCGCCCGTGGTCGACGCGGTCACCTGGAGGGTAGCGGCCTGGCCGGGGATCAGGTCCGTCAGGAAGACGACGCCATCCTCGTCGTCCGTATCCACGACATCGTCCCCCGTGGCAGTCGCATTGGGCTGGCCGTCTTGCTCGCCATCGACGCCTCGACCCAGATAGACGTCCGGCGAGATGACGTGCCGAGCGCCGTTGCTGGAGAGCCAGGTCGGATAGGTCGGGTCCGGCGCATCGCCGAAATCCATGTCTTCCTGCGTCGTGCTCACGACAACGAAGGCCAGGTCCAGCGGCTCACGATACCACGTGTGGGGCTCTGGGTACACCAGAGGCTGCCAACCAAGGTCCGGATCATAGAAGACCGCGTTGTCTTCGAATTGCAGGTACTGCCGGGTCGTCTTCCATCCGAAAGCGAACTTCGTGTCGCTCAGGTTCCCCGGTTTGACCCGGAGTTCGAGCCAGTAGATCGTCCCGAGCCTCATCTCAAACAGCTCCCCCTCTTCCTCGTCGAGGCAGATGCTGTACTGCCAGCCGCGTTCGTGATCGGCGCTTTCATAGACCCCGGTGTTGGGCTCGTACCAGGCTTGCCAGGCACTCCCCATTTCCGAGAAATCGTAGAGGTATGCCGAGACCTGCCGGGTCCAGAGAAGCTTGTCCGGGCGGCTCCACGGGATGACTTTGTCCGCCACCGCGTTCGAGTAGATGTTGATCTCGATCATCTGGCAGTTCACGCCGGTCTGGGGTATGACGTCAGCCAGAAACGACGCCCAGAAGTGAATCTCCATGAGCGGACCGTCCTGAGTGGCCTGGAAATCGTCCGCCAGACGGGTGTTCGACAGATCGACCGCAATCCCCGTGGTCTGCTTGTTGGGCAACTGGGCCCAGTGCATGGCGTGGGGGTCCTCGGTATCCCACGTGCAGAACGTCAGGGCCTCCTGAACATAGAGCAGGTAGTCCTCGGTTTCGCCGTCGTTGAAGACGCCGTCGCCGTTCCAGTCCTTGGCGACGGGCACGTCGGTGATCGAGAATCGCACCCAGACGTAGCCATCGACCGGCCCGATCTTGAAGCTCGACGGGCTCAGACCCGATAGAAGCCCACTGTACCCGTACGGCACAGGGAAGTTGACCACGGTGTGCTCGGGCACATCCACGCCGCTGCATCGGGTCGATCCGGCCCAGACGCCGTCGTGATTCCAGTCGAACAGGACGTTCACATAGGCCACCTTGCCCTCGGAACTGGTGTTGTGAACCCGAATATCGATGTTCGTACCCCACATGGCGATCGTGCAAGCGTTTCCGAGCGACTGGAGACCAATGGTGCTCAGCGGCGTAACGGCCTGAGACCCCGCTGGACCCGTGATCGTGTAGGCCCGCGGCTTGGTCAGGCCGGCGTCGCCGGCGGTGCTGATGGTCTCATCCATGTTGTACTGATTCGGCGAGAAGGTGGGACAGTGGCCGCCATTGCCGTCGGCCTCCAGGTCCACCTTGGCCCCGAAGTACATGGCTCCCCGACTGGCGTGCTGGATCCAGGAGGCCGGACCGACGCCCACACACGTCGGGAACATCCCAACCACTCCTTTATCCGGGTAGGCAATCACCCCCTCCGGGGCATCGCCGAAATCGTAGTCAGCTCCGCCCGCAGCCGAGACTTCGTCATCCTTCGCGCCCCAAGCGGCGCCCCACCCCAGGAGCAGGGCAATCAGGGCGGCGACCACCGCGCATCTTCTGGACAGTTCCTTCAGCCGGCTCATACTTGATCCTCCCAAAAAAAGCTCCACGTACAGTCCCCCATATCCAGCAACAAGGTGGCGGACTGCACGGCGGCGTCTCCCACGCACGAACCACAGCGTTGGGGAAACCCCAAATGCTCGCATGGACAACTCTTCCGCGTCATCTTCGAGAAATCGACCTGCGCAGCCCTTGTCTCAAATAAAAAGTGTAGACCCGAAACGAAAACCACTTCACCATCTCCTGTGACGCCACCACGGCGAAATCCACACGCGCTGGGTCTCCGATGACAAACCCACCCGGGCGTTATCGGACTGACCTCGACTCGCGATGCAGGTCAGCAGGATGCGGACGAGCACGTTGACCACCGGCGCCCGAACCAGAGCGCTCGGACAGGGTTATGTGCCACAACGCCTCGCGGATGTAACGGTTTTGCGTGCGAATTATTGCTCCTGATCTCAAAGAACACAAAGGCAGAGCCGTGAAGGCATGGCGACCCCGCCGTGTCTTGTGGCAATCTCACGGTCCGTATCGAGCCGGCTTGCAGCCGGCCGGTCCGGCATGGAACCTGTGCAGGCGCCCCGGCCGTCAGCGTTCCAGAGGCGCAAATGTGGTCAGTTGAAACGCCATGTCCAGGTCATTGAACCGGGAGTCAGTCAACGGGCTTCCGGTTTCCCACTGGCACCCGACGACCGGCGGCCAGAACGACATGCCCGAAGAAGAGAGGATCGTCCGCACGGACGTGCCTGCGGCGCCGGTTGCCGTCGTGCGGAGTTTCCAACTCCAGAGGTTCTTCGGCTCGTAGTCAGTCACATCGTACAGAGCCGCAATGCTCAGCCAATAGACCTTCGATCCGGAGTCGTCCTTCGTCTGGTCGATCTCGATCCACTGGTCCTGCGACAGCAGATAACTGAACAGGAAGCAGGTCTGGCCCGAGTCGTTCGCATCGTCAGACCCCTCAGTACCCGCGACCGCCCAAGCCCAGTTCGTACAGTAGGTGCCCCAGATCATCCTATCCGGGTGGGCGAATGTCGAGGAATCCGAAGAACCCGTCCAAATGCCGATATGGAACGCCACCGGCAGGTCGGACGGCGGATAGGACTCCGTCCATCCATCGAACACGCCCCACCAGTGGACCCCTGTGATCGCCTGGTCATGTACGGGCTCCCAGTCATCGGCCGCCATTTCATAGAGGTGAAGCGACGAGGACACGCTGCCACCGTCGAAGACGCTCGCATTGCTGTCCGTCACAAGGGAAGGGGGTTGGCTCCACACCAGAGAAGACACGCCGGAGACCGCTTCGGAAGTCTTGCTCGTGGCAACGATCTGGACGCGGTAGTCCTCGACTTCCCCGTCGTCCGCCGGGCCGTAGCTGCCCAACGACCCGCGGGTGTTGAAGCGGAATCGGGCGTATGTGTATCCCGGCACGGCGTCCTTCGGCACCGTAACCGTCAGCACATTGGTCCCACTCTTGAGGACCCGATCCGAGAAGATCCGGTCATCGTTGTCAAACTTGGCATCGCCGTCGAAGTCAATCCACGCATTGAGATACCCGCTGGTGGATGCGACGACCAGGAGGCTCGCATCCTGCCCGGCCTGCAGCGTTGTGGTGAAGGTAACGCCGTCTTCATCATCGTCGTCGCTGTTGTCGTCGCCGGTGGCCGCGGTATTGGGCTGGCCGTCAGATTCCCCATCGATGCCGCTGCCCAGGCAGACGCCGGGCACGATCGTATGCCGGGCGCCGTTGCTGGCCAGGAGCGTCAGGTATCCCGAATCCGGAGCATCGCCGAAGTCGGCAGTGAACCTCTCCGTCCTCGGGTCATCATCATCGTCGTTGTGGGAGGTCCCGGACGTGCACTCGTGGAACACCCCGCGGTAGACATAGGCATTGCGGACCTTGAGCCCGATGCAGATCCACTCGGGATTGTAGTCCTCGACGGTATGCTTCCGGTTGGTCTCGACGCTCGTGGTCACGACGCTGTCCACCGCGTAGATCCGCGCACCGGTCATGTACTGGCTTTCCAGGGACGCGGAACCCATGTCGCTGGGCAGCGGCGGGCGGCCCAGCCCCCGACTCGACCATTCGGGCGTCGTCCAGCCGTAATACGCGGTCATGTAGGTCGGCGTAGTCGGATCGATCGCCTTGGTGTAGACGTGATACTCCAGACTGGCTTGGCGGGCTGGGTCGTAGGAGCCGTTGTAGAACCACATCCGCCATGTGTCGCTGGCCGGGTAGTAGTACCACCCCTCGCCGTCCCCCTCGCCCTCGACGAGGTTCCCATCGCCGTCGACCAGGAGCCGATACCACACGCCCGAGTAATACTGCGGACTCTCGATGTCGTTCTGACCGAAAGCAGGCGACAGGAAGGACACCAGAACGAGCATCGCGCCACACACGAGAACAGACCTGTTTTGCGTCATATTGAAAGTCCTCAACGTCCTGAAAGCACTCCAAAACCGCACGCCACAGCGCGTGTGCCGTCGTATATCCATCGGATGGTCCACAGACCTCCTCCAGAAAAACATACCATGGTACAGGCGTACCCCCCATCCTTGCGGCCGGATGTCCTTCATCCGTTCGAGGCCCACCAGCGCGGCCCGGTCAATCCCTTGGTCCTCTAATGTATCGTTTTTCCACCGCCTCGTCCAGAGCAAAAAGGGCACGTCCACCCCGCCGATCAATGCTCCCAAGACCCCGTTTTGCGGACATCCCGCCTGCCGTGCGAGGGTCGAATCGTCGTGCGCCGGACACGATTCGACTCCCGAAAGCCCGATTTGTCCCGAATTTCGGCTGTCCGATTGAACAGGATCCGTATAATGAGGCACAATTGGCGATTCGTGACCGATGCGGTGGTGGATGACTCTTGGGAGGTTCCGGAAACGTATGGACATGATCGATCTGGCAAAGACGCACTTCCGGCGGATTCTGTTTTGCACGGACTTCTCCGAGAATGCGGATTTTGCATTCTCGTTCGCGGTAGACGCCGCAGGCCGCCGGCCCGGCTGCGAACTCTATCTCCTCCACGTCATCCCGGAATCGGACGCCCAGTTCTGGAAGACCTACATCTATGAGGTCGATGGCGTGGACAGCAAAGCCAAACAGGATATCGACGAGCGGATCGACCGAACCTACCGGTCCCGCCTGCCCCAGGGCATGGAACTCCGCGTCGAGATCCGTGTGGGCAAGGACCACCAGCAGATCCTCGAATTCGCCCGCGAGCAGCGGATCGACCTGATCGTCCTGGGTCGTCACGGGCACAAGGCCCTGGAGAAGGCCCTCTTCGGGGCCGTCACGGAGAAAGTCGCCTCTCGCGCCGAGTGCGCGGTCCTCGTCGTGCCCCTGACCTACCGGAAACGGCTGCAAGAGGAATCGTGATCGCCCGCTATTCTTCCAGGGGCAGCAGCTCCAGCCTGCGGAACTGCGTGGGGGCGCTCTCAGCCTGGATCGCGATGTAGCCTTCGCCGAGCATCAGCCCAGCGCCAGCCTGGAGGCGTTTCCGCGCGTCGGCGTCGCGCTCGTCGAGTTGCGGCTCGGTGTATTCGAGCACGGTTTCGCCGTTGATGATGTGGCGGATCAGCCGGTTGCCGTGAACCTCCACCTCGGCCGTCACCCACTGGTCGCCGTGACAGGTCTGGGACGAGGAGTTGGTGCAGTGCTGGGTGACAAGCTGTCCGTTCATGACGACGTTCGTGCCGGGCGTGCACAGATTGCCGGTGGAACGCTCGTTCGTCCCGTCGCCCCCGAGGAGTTGGACCTCGATGCTGACGGGAAAGTCCTGGTCCTTGGCCATCGTCGCCGGCGGCTGGCAGTGGAGCATCAAGCCATTGTTGCGGAAGGCCCAGCCGGGCCCGCCGGGAACCTGCTCGCCGACAAACCGGTACTCCGCGCGCAGACGGTAGTGCGAGAACGAGTCCTTGTAGAACAGGTGCCCGAACTCCCCGTTGAATCTCTCATACTGGTCGTAGGCGACGGTCAGCAGGCCGTCCTGGACGCGGAAGGTATCCTTGTAGTTCACGCCCAGCTCGCTGCCCGCAAACTTCGGCGTCCAGCCTGCAAGGTCCTTGCCGTTGAACAGGCTGATCCAGCGGGTCTCGGACGCCGCTTCCTGTTTCGTGGCACAGCCCATGGAGGCCAATGCAAGCACCGATGCAGCGCTCAAGGCCCGCACAACACCCAACAATCGATTCGTCCGTCGTTCCGTCACAATCGGTCACTCCCATGGTCCAAGCTCGGTCACCCGCGAAGCAGCTTCGCGGCGGACTTGGCGAAATAGGTCAGGATGATGTCGGCGCCGGCCCGCTTGATCGAGGTCAGGACCTCCATCATGGCGGCTTCGCGGTCGATCAGACCGGCATCGGCAGCCGCGTTGAGCATCATGTACTCGCCGCTGACGTTGTAGGCGGCCAGGGGACAATCGAACCGCTCGCGGGCCCGATGGATCACATCGAGATAGCTCAACGCGGGCTTGACCATGACCATGTCCGCCCCCTCTTCGAGGTCCAGCTCGATCTCGCGGAGCGCCTCGCGGGCGTTGGCCGGGTCCATCTGGTAGGTCTTGCGGTCGCCGAACGCCGGCGAGGACTCCGCAGCATCGCGGAACGGCCCGTAGAACGCGGAGGCGAACTTGGCCGCATAGGACAGGATGGCGACGTCCTGGAACCCGTTTCGCTCCAGCACGTCGCGGATCGCACGGACGCGGCCGTCCATCATGTCCGAGGGCGCGACAATATCCGCGCCCGCCTGGGCGTGCGAGAGGGCCATCTTCGCCAGCAGATCGCACGTGGGATCGTTGTCCACCCTGCGGTCGCAAATCACGCCGCAATGGCCCGTGCTGGTGTACTCGCACAGACACACGTCCGTAACAACCAGCAAGTCGGGAGTTCGGTTCTTGATCTCGTGGATCGCCTGCTGCACGGGACCCGTCTCCGACCAGGCCTCCGAGCCCTGTTCATCCTTCTTCTCAGGCAAGCCGAACAAGAGCACGGCGGGAATCCCCAGCGAAGCGACCTCGGCCGCTTCTTCGGCAATCAGGTCCGGCGAGATGTGAAAACAGCCGGTCATCGAGGCAATCGGCTTCTTGATCCCGCGACCCGCCCGGATGAAGAGCGGGTAAATCAGATCGTTCACGCTCAACGAAGTCTCGCGGACCATTCGCCTCATCGTGGCGCTGCTGCGAAGACGACGCATTCGAATCTCAGGAAAACCCATGGAATTCACTATCTACAGTTTTCTACTGGCTGTCGCCCTTGCCCGCGGGGCACTGCACTCCGGGCGACGTTCTGAGATTGTAGATCAGCGTCCGCTCGCTGTAAACCCTGTCTCTTCATCCGTCAGATAGCAGGCGGGCTCGTTGAGCCAGTGGACATCCGATGAATCGGAGCCGAGGAATCGGTAGTTGCCCTTGCACAGACCGAACCATTGACACTTCAGACATCGCGGGGCCGCGTACCGGTCCTTGTTTCGGAGCCTCGCCAGCACGGGGTCGGCAGCATTCGACCAGATCTCGTGGAAAGGCCTCTCTGTCACATTGCCCAGCGGATAGTTCCGCCAGAACTGGTCGGGGTAGACCGTGCCGTCCCAGGCGACGCAGGCGATCTTGTCGCCGACGCGGTTGCCGCCGTTGGCCAGAAGCAGCTCGCGGGCCTGCTCGAAACCGGGGTGATTCTCCCGCTGCATTCGCACCAGCAGATAGGGTCCATCCGCGTGATTGCCCACGGTGAGCACCTCTTCCACCAGGTCTCGCTCGACGAATTCGCGGGTCCTGTCAAAGATCGTGTCAAGCACCGAGCGGGTCCGATCGAACGAAGGCCCCTGCTCATCCAACATCGCGGCCCGGCCCGTGCGGACGAGATGGTAGAAACAGATCCGCCGCACGCCGATGTCCCGGGCAATGTCAAAAACCGCGGGCACCTGGTCCGCGTTGGCCTGTGTAATCGTGAAGCGAAGCCCCGTCCGCAGACCCGCCTTGCGGCAGTGCTCGATGCCGGTCAAGGCTGCACGGAAGCTGCCCTGAACTTGGCGGAACTGGTCGTGGAACGGCTCTTGTCCGTCGAGCGAGATTCCCACGTAGCGAAGATTCGCGTCGTGGAGCCGGCGGGCTACCTCCGAGTCGATCTGCGTGCCGTTCGTCGAGATCACCGTCGGCAATCCGATCCGCTTCGCTTCGTCGAGCAGATCAAACAGATCGGGTCGAAGCAGGGGTTCGCCCCCGCTGAACAGGCAGACGGGGACCTGGGCCTCCTTGAGCTGGCCCAGGAACCGCTTCGCCTGGTCCGTGGTCATCTCGCGGTCGGCGCAGCCGGAATCGGAGACGCTGTAGCAGTGCAGGCATCGCAGGTTGCAGCGTCGAGTGCAGTTGTAGGCAATGACCGGGCCAACGACGCGATCCCTGCGATATCGCAAGTCGTCCGACTGGCCGCCCAGGCCGCAATACAGTTTGGAGACGTTTATCATCTTTGAGTTTCTATCTACAATTCACTTCGTTCAGCATGACAATGTACCGCTTCGCGTCACCTCGACATTCTCGATCGCATCGAGCAGGCCGTCGATGGTGTGCTCCGTCGCCTCCGCATCGACCTGCACGTTGAACTGAGCCAGTTCCTTCGAGGTCACCGGCCCGACCGAGGCGACCTTCACGCCATGGGAACGTACTGTCTCGGGCGGGATTTGTTCGAAGAACGAACGGACTGCCGACGGACTGGCGAACGTCAGCCATTGGATTCGACGCTGCTGCATCTGGGCAATCAGGGCCGCGTCGTCGCCCTTATGTGACACCGCGGTGTAGACCGCGACATCGGTCACGGCAACTCCGCCCGCTTCGAGACCTCGCACCAGCTCGTCCGAGGCAATCTCCGATCGCAGCAGCAGGACCTTCTTGCCCCGCAGGTCGGTGTAGCCAATCAACTGTCTCGCCAACTCCCGGCCCGTGAAGACCTCGGGCACGAAGTCGGCTCGGATCCCATACTGCTGCAACGTCTCGGCGGTCCTGGGCCCGATAGCCGCGAGTCTCACCCCGCCGAAGATCCGCGCGTCTTTGCCCAGACCGCTCAGGGCATCGAAGAACACCCGCACGCCGTTGGCACTGGTGAAGATCGCCCAGTCATAGCCGGAAAACTCCGCCAGTGTGCGGACGAACTCGCTGCGGTCCGTCATCGCCTGGATTGCCAGCGTGGGGAATCCAACAGGCCGGCCGCCGCGAGCGATCACCTTGCGGGCGGAATCCGCGTTGCCTGCAGCGTCGCGGGTCAGGACGAGTCCCTTGCCGAACAGAGGCAGCCGCATGAACCAGTTCAGGTTCGGATCGCCCGCCGCCACGGGACCGACGACGATCAACGCAGGCGGTTCGATCCTCTGCTTGTCGCACTCGATGACGATCTGCCCCAGGGGAGCCTGGACAAGCCGCTGCGTGGGCAACGTCGCATCGGCCACCAGGGCCGCAGGCGTCTCTGCGGGCAGGCCGCTGTCGATGAGCTTGCTGGCTATCGAAGCCAGTGCGCCGATGCCCATGTAGAACACAAGTGTGCCTGGAAAGCGGGCCAGGACGTCCCAATCAAGGTTCGTCTCCTCTTTGCCCTCCGCCTCTCGACCGGTGATGAAGGCCACCTGCGAACTGTACCGCCGGTCGGTGAGCATGATGCCTGTGTACTCCGCGGCGGCGATGGCCGCGGTGATCCCCGGGACAATCTCGAACGCGACGCCCGCTTCGTTGAGGAGCTGGACCTCCTCGGTGCAGCGGCCGAAGATGCACGGGTCGCCGCCTTTGAGTCGGACGACGGTCTTGCCTTCGAGGGCCTTGTCGAGCAGAATCCGATTGACCTGGTCCTGGGTGAACGAGCCGGGCCCGATCCGCTTGGGTACGCGGATGACCTCCGCGCCCTTGCGGGCCAACTCCAACAGCGACGGGTTGGCCAGCTTGTCGATGATGACGCAGTCCGCGATCTTGAGCAGCTCGGCGCCGCGGAGAGTGATAAGGTCTGCCCGTCCCGGTCCGGCCCCCACGAGATATACCATCGGCTTCCTGGACGCGCGGTGGGCGGAGCCCACCCTACCGCTGTCGCCCGTCGCCCGGTCCCTCTCCAAATCGCGAAGGATTTCCCTGCCGCCGTCGTCGAGCAACTGACGGGCAACCTGCTCGCCAACCTGGATCGCCTGCGACAACGGCCCCTTCGCCTGCCTCCCGACGAACCGGCGTCCTTCGGCATCCGCCATGAACGCGAGCACTTCGACCCCGTTGCCCGAGCGCTCGGCGTACGCCCCCACCGGCGCGTGACATCCGCACTGCGTGGTTGTGAGCACCTGCCGCTCGGCCAAGACCAGGGCCCTTGACAATTCGTCGTCGATCGATCGGACGATCGTTATCGTCTCATCATCGTTGCTTCGCGTCTGCACGGCCAATGCGCCCTGGGCCGGAGCCGGGATGAATTCCTTCGGATCGAACACGATGGAGATCTCGGCGCTCAACCCGAGCCGCTCCAGGCCCGCCCTCGCGAGAATGATCGCGTCGAGATCCGTCGTCTTGAGCTTGTCGATCCGCGTCTGCACGTTGCCTCGAAGCGGGACCAGTTGCAGGTCCGGTCGGAGGCGACGCAACTGGGCGGCCCGTCGCAGGCTGGATGTCCCGACACGAGCCGAAGGCGGCAAATCGTCGAGAGCGCGAACCGCCCCCTTCGCCAGCAGGCAGTCCTCGGGCCATTGGCGGTCGCAGATCGCGGCCACGACCAGGCCCGCCCGCTCACGAGTGGGCAGATCCTTGAAGCTGTGCACCGCCAGGTCCGCCTCGCCGGCCAGCAGTGCCTCCTCCAGTTGCGAGGTGAAGAACCCGGTGTCCTTCAGGTCCCAGAGGGCGGTCTTGCGGTCGCGGTCGCCGGCACTGACGATCTCCCGGATGCGAATCTCGATCCCAGGGCGCCTCGCCTCCAAGGCAGCGATAACGCTCCGCGTCTGCGCCAGGGCCAGTTGTCCCCGGCGAGTGGCAACCGTCAGCGTGCGGCTCATTCGTCCCCCTCGCGGCGGGAGAAGAACATCTTGTTGACCAGGTCGATGGCCTGGAGCTGCTCGGCGTTGGGCTCGCCGCCGCCGTCCTTGATGAAGCTGATGGGCCCGTGCAGGACCTTTCGCACCAGCGACTCCGCAAAGGACTGCAGCTTCTCGCTGCTCGCGTCGCCGAAGTCCTTGGCATAGCGTCGGGCCTCGCCGCGGGCCAGATCCAAGCCCATCTGCGTCAGTCGCGAGATGACCGGAACCAAGTCGAGCGACTCGTACCATTGAGAGAACAGCGCGACGAACTCCGCGACAATCCCCTGGGCCTTGGGAACCTCGCGGCTCCGTTTCTCGCGATTGGCGGTGATCTGCCCGTCGAGGTCGTCGATGTTGTACAGGCGGACGCAATCGAGGTCCCCGATGGCGGGATCGATATCGCGCGGCACCGCAATGTCCACGATCAACAGCGGTCGATCCCGCCCGGCCAAGGCCCACTCCACACCCGCCCGCGTCAGGACAGGTTCCGGCGACGCGGTGGAGCTGATCAACACATCGACGTCCGCCAGTCGGGCGACGATCTCGGACAGACCGACGGCCTCGGCCCGCTCGAATCGCCTGGCCATCGCCCGCGCCTTCTCGACATCGCGGTTGGCAATCACGAGCCCGGATACCCCGGCCTTGGACAGGTAGTTCGCGACGAGTTCGGCATGCTCGCCGGCGCCGAGGATCATCGCCTTGCAGGTCGGCAGATCGGCCTTCTGGCGAGCCAGCTCCACCGCCGCCAGACCGATCGAGACCGCGCCGCAGTTGATCTGGGTCCGTGTCCGCACCGCCTTGCCCACCCGGAATGCGTGATGGAAGAGCCGGTGGAAGACCAGCCTGCTCATCCGCGACTCCAGCGATTCCGTGTACGCAGTCTTGACCTGGGCGAGGATCTGATTCTCGCCAACCATCTGCGAATCCAACCCTGCGGCCACCTCGAACAGGTGCTGGACCACGCCGACTCCCGCCATTTCCTGACTGTGGGCCGTCCAGGCTTCGACCGCCTCGGTCCCATACACCGACAACACCCGGCCCAGGAACGCCTGACAGTCGAAATCCCTCTTCGCGTAGAGGTAGAATTCGAGACGGTTGCAGGTCTGGAGGATGACCGCCTCGCTAATCCGGTCCTGACGGTGCATCTGGCGGAGCATCTCGCGCCGTTGCTCGGCTGTGAAGGTGACCTGCTCCCGAACCTCCACCGGGCAATCATGATACGTCAAATTGTACAGGACCAACTTCATGGCTATGGTACATTCCCTACGATGGACAAGCGTTACAGTTTACGCGAAAGCGAGAAGAACATCAAGCCGTGATCCGAGGCGTGAAGGTCCTGCCCGCACTCGATTGTGCTTGCGAACGACCCGCCGTTCCAGATAATAGGGAGGCTCTGTGGATACCCGGTCAACCTGTGAAGGAGAACGAATGAGTCGATTCAGGCGGGCGATGCTGTGGGCTACACTGGCCACAGTCATCCTGCTGACCATCCTGTCGATTTACGGCGCATTCCTCGGCGCCGACCGGGCACAGGCATTCTTCAATTCCCTGCCGCTCGTGGTGTATTGGTTTGCCGCCATCGCCCTGCTGGCCGCAGGGATTGTCTCCTTCCGCCGGCTGCTGCGGGTCCCCTCGCTGTTGTCGATGCACGCGGGATGCATCCTCGTCCTGCTCGGCGCCCTGTGGGGCTCGAAACCCGGACACGCCCTCCAGAAACAGCTCTTCGGCATCGACAAGATCCCCCACGGTGAGCTGGATCTCCTGGGGCAGACCGACGAGAATCGCGTCCAGATCTCAGAGGACAAGAGCATCCGCGAACTGCCTTTCCGCGTCCGTCTCCGGGATTACCGCGAGGAACACTACGAGCCGGGACAGCTTCTCATCTGGAGTCGCGACGGTCGGAACTGGCGGATGCCCGCCAAGGCAGGACAGGCCCTGTCGTTGGGCACGGACCTGGGCGCCGTCACGATCCGACGCGTCTACAGGAACTTCCGAATCGACATCGAGAACGGGCAACGCGTCACATATGACGTGCCGGGCGACGACACTCCCGCCCTGGAGGTGGATGTCGAGAGGCCCGGCGCACAGGCGGGCAGACGGTACGTCTTCGCATGGCGCCCGGCGCACATGAACCCCGACAGCTCGCTTGCCATGAGCTACCACAAGGCCGTGCGGGACTACATCAGCGAGTTGGAGATCATCGAAGGGGACCAGGTAGTCGCAGCAAAGGAGATCGAGGTCAACCACCCGCTGCACTACGGCGGCTATCACCTTTACCAGTACAAGCCCGGCGGCGAAGACGAGTACGGCAACAAGTACACCGGCCTGCTGGTGGTCTCGGATTCCGGCCTGAATGCCGTCTACGGCGGCTACGCCTTGCTGATCGGCGGGGTCTTCTGGCATTTCTGGGGCCGACGGGCACTGACCTGGTTCAGGACCCACTACGTGATCGCGGCGCGTGTCCCTGGAGAGACCCGGTAGAATCGCCTATGGAAATCAAGTACACGATCCAGGGTCTGCTCCTCTACACAACGATGGCCGCGTATTTGCTGGCGTTCGTTGCGACGATTGCCCGCCGTGGGCGAGCGGGTCAAGTGTTGTTCCTCGCCGGCTTTGCACTGGCGGCGGTTTCATTTGTCTATCGTTGGGTCCACGTGCAGCACGTGCCCTTGCAGAACCTCTTCGAGGTCTTTCTCTTCCTGGGCGTCGCCTGCTATCCGATCTCGTGGTTCTGCCGGCGGGCCCTGCGGATCGGCGGCCAGTGGGGGGACATGCTGATCGGCGCGATCGTCCTCTTCCCCGCGGGCTTCATCTTCAACGCGGAGCCGATGCAACTGCCGCCCGCGCTGCAGAGCTGGCTCTTCGCCCCGCACGTGGCAGTCTACATGCTGTCGTACGTCTTCATGCTCAAGGCCACCTTCCAGGCGGGCGAGCAACTGCTCAACCGAAGACCGCGAGTCGAAGAGACACTCATCCCGCCGGAACAGGCGACCTATGAGCTGATCGCCATCGGCTTCCCCTTGTTGACGTTGGGCTTGGTCCTGGGCAGTTATTGGGGCAAGCTGGCGTGGGGACGCTACTGGGGTTGGGACCCGAAGGAACTCTGGTCCCTGGCCTCCTGGCTGGTGTACCTGGGCTACTTCCACTGGCGGTACATGTTCGGTACAAAGCGTCCTCGCATGAACAGCCTGTGGGCGATGACCGGCATGCTCGCGATCATCATCACGCTGCTGTGGGTCAACCTCGCCAAGATCTTCTCGGGCCTGCACAGCTACGCAACATAGGACTGAGTTTCGAGTCCCCGGAGGACAAAGATGAATCGTCGCGACTTCATCAAGATGGGCATTGGGGCAGGGCTTGGCGGTTTGGCCCTGACGTCGGTGCGGGCCGGCGCCGGCCATGAGACCCGGCGGCCCAACATCCTCTGGATCACGATGGACGACGCTCGGGCCGACACGCTGGGCTGCTACGGGCGACCCTGGGTCCGCACGCCGCACATGGACGCACTCGCGGCTCGCGGCGTTCGCTTCGAGACCGCCATCGTGCAGAACCCTGTGTGTGTCCCGTCGCGTCTGTCGATGAAATCGGGGCACTATCCCCATACCTTCGGCATCACCGCCATGGGCAAACCAGCCAGCGTGACGCCGGAGTACATGAAGCGGGCGAGGGAAGTGCCCAACCTGCTCAACGCCTGGAAAGACATCGGCATGGCCCCCGTCAACCTCGGCAAGACGCACGCCCACCAGCGGGACTGGGCGTACCAGCAGGACGTGTCGGAGGATTTCGACGTGCTGGGCCGGCCGCGCGATGCGAAGCTCAGTGCCAGGCTCGAAGAGGCTCAATGCAAGTACCCGGCGGTCGTGACCAAAACCCACGGCTGGGCCATCGGAGGCACTGTGCCGATGGAGCCCCAGGAGACGGCCACATGGAAGATCGGCGACTTGGCGGTCCAGAAGCTCGCGGAACTGACCACCACGGGCAGGCCCTTCTTCCTGCGGGTATCGTTCCATGCCCCCCACGTTCCTTGTTGGGTGCCGCCTTCGTACTTCATCGACCCGGGCAAGATCGATTTGCCCGTGCCCAACGAGGACGAACTCGCGGGCAAACCTCGCTTCGAACGGGAGCAGCTTCGCATCTACGCCGGCGGGCTGGACCTGACGACGGAGCAGATCGGGATCGCCCGAAGCACCTACTACGGCATGGTCTCGCTCGTCGATGAGCAGGTCGGCCGGCTGGTGGATTGCCTCAGGAAGGCGCGAGTTCTCGACAATACAATCGTCGCGATCAATTCCGACCAGGGCTGGCAACTGGGCGAGCATGGGCTCTGGAAGAAGCGAGTCCTGTACGACGACAACGTCAAGGCGCCGTTGGTCCTGAGTTGCCCTTCCCTGCTGCCAAGCGGCAAGGTGATCGGCGAGCCGGTCGAGATGATCGACTTCGTCCCGACGCTGCTGGACCTGTCCGGCCTGGACGTGTTGGGCTCGATCCGCGGCCGGAGCTTAATGCCCTTAATCCGAGGCCACGTCACCCGCTGGCGGGAGGCCTGTTTCTGCGAGATCGACCACAGCATGTCCATGTACGACGAGTTGCGCGAGCACAGCGGCCGACGGGTCATGGTCCGCACCAAGGAATGGAAACTGATCTGGTTCATGGATGAACGGGTGGCGGACAAGGACGGCGCCCTGTACAATCTCAGGGAAGATCCAGGCGAAACAGTGAACCTGTACGGCCGGCCCGACCACGCGGACGTGGTCGAGCACCTCGAACGGCTCTGCCGAGAGTGGGATCGGACAGCATAGCCATAGTGACGATGCGATGGAGGTGACAGAACCATGGTGACGGTAAGACGAGTCCTGTTTGTGTCTGCGATTCTGACCCTGTGTGCCTCGCCGAACCTCTCGGCGATGACAATCGCGAAAGACAGGCGGGCTGAGGCAATCATTGTGGTTCGCGCGGACGCATCCGAGCCGGAACGGTACGCGGCCCAGGAACTGGCCAACTTCCTGGAGCAGGTCACAGGCGCCGAATTCATGGCGGTGACCGAGGTCGTCAGGCCGGGCCCGTGCATCTTCGTCGGGCCGGACGCCGCCAAGCAGGCCGATCCGCAGTTCTCCACGGACGGCCTCGGGGCCGAGGGCATCGTCCTCAAGACCATCGGCGACAACCTGATCCTGGCGGGCGGCCGGCCACGCGGGACCCTCTACGCGGTCTACACTTTCCTCGAAGACCAGTTGGGCTGCCGATGGTGGTCCTCGACCGAGTGCACGATCCCCAAGAAACCGACGGTCTCCGTGGACAAGCTCGATGTCCGCTACATTCCGCCACTGGAGTACCGGTCCCCCTTCTGGACCGATGCCTTCGAAGGCAACTGGTCGGCGCGAAACAAGGCCAACGGCCAGTCGCACAACCTCGAAGTGAAGCACGGCGGCAAGCACATCTACGAGGGCTTCGTCCACACCTTCTTCCCGCTGATCCCGCCGGAGAAGTACTTCGCGGACCATCCGGAGTGGTTCAGCGAGATCGACGGCAAACGCAAGCACGAACATGCCCAGCTCTGTCTGACCAACGAAGAGATGCGACAGGAACTGGTCAAGAACCTCAAACAGAACCTCCGCAACAATCCGGAGGCGACCATCGCATCGGTATCGCAGAACGACTGGCATGGAAACTGCCAATGCGCCAAGTGCGCCGCAATCGAGCAGGAGGAAGGCAGTCCGGCGGGCCTGATGCTCCGCTTCCTCAATGCGGTCGCGGCGGATATCGAGCAGGAGTTCCCGAACGTCGCCCTCAGCACGCTGGCCTACCAGTACACGCGGAAACCGCCCAAGATCACCAAGCCGCGACCGAATGTGATCGTCCAGTTGTGCAGTATCGAGTGCTCGTTCTGCAAGCCGCTGGCGGATGAGCGGAACAAGGCATTCCGCGACGACATCGTCGGCTGGTCCAAGATCAGCAAGCGGCTCTACATCTGGGACTACACGACGAACTTCCGCCACTACATCCTGCCGCACCCGAACCTGCGAGTCCTCGGGCCCAACGTGAAGTTCTTCGCGGACCACAACGTCACGGGCATCTTCGAACAGGGCGCCTATACGAGCTACGGCGCGGAGATGGCCGAACTGCGTGCCTGGGTCCTCGCCAAGCTGCTGTGGGACCCGACCCGCGACGGCGACGCCCTGGTCAACGAGTTTATCGAGGGCTACTATGGCCCGGCGGCGCCCTCCATCAAAGCCTATCTGAAGACCATGCACGACGCGGTCGAAGCCAGCGGCGACTGGCTCGGTTGCTTCGAGCAGCACACCGCCAGGTTCCTGTCCTTCGAGAATCTCGCTCGCGGCTGGCAGCACCTCCAGGCCGCAGAGCAGGCGGTCGCAGGCGACCCCGACCTGCGGTTCCGCGTGCAGGTGGCCGAGTTGCCCGTCATGTACACGTTCATCATGCGATGGAAGCAGATGCGCGAGGACGCCAAGGCCGCCGGAGCCGAGTGGCCCATGCCCGAGACGATCAAAGAGGCCTGTGACCAGTTCATGGTCATCGCCAAGAAGAAGAACGTCACCCGGCTCAACGAGTGGCAGGACGGCTTCGTCGCCCTGGACACAGCCCTCGCCCAGAACCCATGATCGACGCACTGGAAGCCAGAGAGATCGGAGTCCGCTTCGGACAGCAGGTGGTCCTGCGAGGTCTTTCTCTCTTGCTGGAGACGGGCGAGAAGGCCCTGCTGACCGGCCCCTCCGGCTGCGGGAAGTCCACCGTGCTCCGCTGCTTCCTCGGCTTCGTCGTTCCCGAGACGGGCTCGGTACACATCGAGGGCAAGGAACTCACGCCAGCCAGCGTCTGGTCCCTCCGCCGGCAGGTCGCCTACGTCGCCCAGGAGCCCGATCTCGGGACAGGCACGGCACAGGAGGCCATCGAACGTCCGTTTCACTTCCGAGCAAACGTCGGCCTTCGCGGGAACCTGGGCCGTGTCCCGGAGTTGTTCGAGCGATTCCGTCTCGACCGCGGCCTGCTGGACAAGGATGTGGGCGACCTCTCCGGCGGGGAGAAGCAGCGGATCGCGCTGATCTCGGCTATCCTGCTGGATCGCCCGGTCTTTCTGCTGGACGAAATCACGTCCGCGTTGGACAAGGCGAGCAAGCAGGCGGTCAGCGACTACTTCCGCAGCCGGGAGGATGCCACGATGCTGGCGGTCACCCACGATCCCGAGGCGTTTTCCTTCGTGCCGCGGGTCATCGAACTGGCCGGCAATTCGAAGAGGACGGGTGCTACATGAACGGGATCGTGGATATCGGGACCTGGCAGCTTGCCGCGGCGTACCTGCTGCTGGCGTTTCCCTTCGCCTTCATGCTGTGGTATCGAATCCCGATGATCGGCGAGACCGTGGCATCCCTGCTTCGGATGACCGTACAGCTCATCCTCGTCGGCCTCTACCTGGAGGTGATCTTCCGCCTGAACATCCTGTGGCTCAACGCCCTGTGGCTGGTGGTCATGGTGGCGGTGGCGGACGTCTCGATCGTTCGGTCGTGCAATCTGCGATTGGGACGGATCGCGCTGCCCCTATCGGTCGCCCTGGTGGCCGGGACCGCGGTCCCGCTGCTGTTGTTCACCGGCCTGATCCTGCGCCGTCCCAACCTCCTGGACGCCCAGTACGCGATCCCCATCGGCGGCATGATCCTCGGCAATTGCATGCGGGCCGACATCGTGGGCATCCGAACCTTCTATGAGTCCATCCGCTCGACGGAGAAGGCTTTCCTCCAGAGCCTGGCCCAGGGCGCATCCCTGCACGAGGCGATCCGTCCCTACGTGCGAAAGGCGGCCCAGGCGGCCCTGGCCCCCACGGTCGCGACGATGGCGACCATCGGCATCGTCGCCCTGCCCGGCATGATGACAGGGACCATCCTCGGCGGGGCTAGTCCCGTCACCGCCATCAAGTACCAGATCGCCATCATGATCTCGATCTTCTCGGGCACCGCCATCACCGTCGCGCTGGGGATCCGCCTGACCACGAGGGGCAGCTTCACCGCCTACGGCCTGCTCGACGATGCCATCTTCCGGGGCCATCCGAAGAAGTGATGTTCGCCATTTGCGATTTGCTATTTACGATTTGCGATTTGCCACGTACCATTGGCGGCTTGGTGTGCGGCTGTGCACCTGGCAGACAGTCAATCGGAAACAATGGATTGAGAAAGGAGTGACCATGAGAAAAATGTTCTTTGCGGCCGTCGCAATCGCCTTGCTGGGGATCGTCGCCGGCTGTGCCACGAAGGAAGCAGCGAAACCGGAACCCGCCAAGGTCGAGACGCCTCCGGCCGAGCCCAAACCGCTCACCCAGTATGTAGATACCCCGACCGGCCGCTGGATGGTCCACGATGAAGCCCGGCCTGCCCCCCCGATCATCACGCCGGGAGCTGAATGCGGCAGCGCCCCGTCGGACGCGGTCGTGCTCTTCGACGGAAGCTCGGAGTCTCTGGCGAACTGGACGGATACCAAGGGCAACCCCTCCAAGTGGGTCGTCGCCGACGGGTACATGGAGTCCGTCAAGGGCGCCGGCTATATCCAGACCAAGGCGCAGTTCGGCTCCTGCCAACTGCACGTCGAGTTTGCCACCCCGGCCAATGTGAAGGAATCCGATCGGGGCCAGGGCCGGGGCAACAGCGGCGTCTTCCTCCACGGGCAGTACGAGATCCAGGTCCTGGATTCCTTTGAGAACAAGACCTATCCCGATGGCCAGTGCGGCGCGCTCTATGGCCGTGCGGTCCCGCTGGTCAACGTCTGCCGCAAGCCGGGCGAATGGCAGAGCTACGACATCATCTACCACCGGCCGACCTTCGACAAGGACGGCAACGTGGTCCGCAAGGCAACGTTCACCGTGTTCCACAACGGCGCCTTGATTCACGACCACGTCACCCTCGAAGGCGGCACCAACTGGATCAATCCTCACGCCGTCACGGACTACAAGGCCCACGGCGACGCAGGTCCCATCCAGCTCCAGGATCACGGCAACCCGGTTCGTTACCGCAACATCTGGGTCCGCGAGCTGAAGGACTGACCGAGAGCATCACATCTCGTCACGACACACGGGGCGGCCCCATGCGGCCGCCCCGCCTCTTTTCGCTCTCACCTGACACCACTATCGGCCGGGACATCCCGCTTCGGCAATTCCTCCGGTCGAAGATCCCGAACGCTGAGGTCGCCGTAGACGACACGGTAGGTGGGACTGTCTTGAGGTTGCCACCACAGGATAGCCGTCTCGCTGTCCCCTAATCGGACTCCCCCGCCGACGTATTGCAGATCCTTGACCCCGTCGCGGTGCCGGATTTGGTTGAGGTACCACACCGCCCTCGTCCAGTAGTCCGACACAGGTAGAAGGCGTTCCTCCGTCTCCTCGTCCGAGAGTTCGTGGTCGGTGATGTACTGGCGCATCGTCTGCCGCAACTTGGGCAAGTCGATTGCCGGTGGGAACACACCGTCCAGGAACTCCGCGACGGTCTTGAGACCCGTGAGCAGCGGTTCTTCCGGCAGGCCCTCTCCCACACGAGGAATATCCGTGTACCCCCTGCCGGTCTTTTTCACGCTGTAACCCTCCGGGGCGGTGGTGTCGAAGAGGGTCTTGTCCAACGCCACATCGAATTCGAATCGGTCCAGGATGATTCGCCGGCCCACGTTCGTGTGGATAATATCGAGTCGAACCGGCAATCGGGTGTGCACGTCCGCCCACAGGGTAATGTCGTTGTCGCCCGGCGTATGGAACCCAACGACCTTGTGCCCCTCCAGGGTACTCGTGCCGAGATGCTCCCTGGGCTTCTCCTGCATCGCGTTGACCAGCGACAGCAGATCGAAATCCCGCTTCGGCTCGGAATCCAGCCAACGCTCGTGTGCCAGCATCTTGTTGGGATCCAGAGCCAATTCCTTGGGAATCGACAGATCGAATACGACGATTGTCCCATCGGGGAACAGTTCCCGTCGTCGAGCCAGGCTGAGTCCTTCCAGGATACGAACATTCGGCGGCCGATTGGCTTCCTCGATAGTGTACCGGCAACGATACGGCCGGAAGTCGCGGATCTCCGCCAGGACACTGGCGAACGTCACACTAGCCCCATCGATCGGACCCCCGACGAAGTGTATCCCCAGCAGTATCAAGGCCGCCACCGCAATAGCCCACTTGGTGATTCGCAACTGCATACGAAACCTCCCTCTCAAGCGTGCCTCATGGACACGCATGCTGTTCTTGTCGTCCAGCGCCGCCTGTGCCGCAAGGAGGATGCGTTCATCGGCCGAGGCACTCGGCGTCAGATGCACCCTTCGAGCCAGCGACTCGATCTCTTTCGGCGTTTTCATGATTCGTTCTCTTCCCCAAGAAGCTCGCGGAGCTTCTCGATCGCATACCGGTATCTGCTGTGAGCCGTGCGCAATGGTGTCTCCTGGATGCGGGCGATCTCGCGGAACGCCAAGCCGGCCTGGGTATGCAGGACGAAGACCTCCCGCTGCTCGCGGGGAAGTCGCCCGAGGGCGACGAGCAAGGCCGCAGCCTGCTCGTCCTCGGCCAATCGCTGGACTGGACCCGGCTCTATGGCACAGCACCCCAGATCCTCGACCGAACAGCCGATGCGCCTGGCCTGTCGGCGGATCTGGTCCCGAGCCCGATTGATCATGCTGCTCGCGAGGTATCCCTTCAGGTTCTTGCCGACCCGAATGCGCCCGCCCGACTCCGCCAGGTGGACAAAGACGTCCTGGAGACAGTCCTCCGCCAAGTCCCTGTCGCCCCCCAGCGACACGGCGATCGTGAACAGCTCCCGCCTGTACTTCTCGTAGATCCGGCAAAGAGCGTGCCTGCTTCCACGTCCCAGTTGTCTGAGCAAGAGCCGATCTTCCGATCCGAGCATATCTCGTCCTGCCGCCTGGTATTGAACGTTCAATCGCCTATAGACGAACGACGCCGGGATTGTACTCTGGAAAAACAGAACAGAGACGCAGAATCACAGAAACGTGTGCCGGACCGGCTGCTTCTTCAACTCCGCAGTCGTGGGCAGCAGGCAGTAGGAACGGACATCGGTCGTCGCGGTGAACTCGCGGATTGTCCGGTCGATCCCCGTCTGGGAGCGGGCGTGCAGCATGGCGAAGAGATTGTACGGCCAGCCTTCGAAAGTACTCCGGCCGTAACAGTGACTGACCGCGCGGAATCTCGCGAGGCGATGCCCCGTTTCACCGATGGACTCGGGCGGCGTCTCGACCGCGAGCAGGACGTTGGTCGTGTAGCCCAGTTGGCGGTAGTTCAGGACCGCCGCGATCCGGCGGAGCACGCCTAGTTCCTTCAACTCAGCCAGAAGCCGCAAGACGGTTTCAGGCGTCACATCGCCAGGCAGCAGAGCGTCAAATGGACGAGAGATCTCCTCGACGCCCCTCTGCAATGTGTCGAGCACCTGCCTGTGCTCGGGTCGCAATGGCGCCGGCTCCGTGCCGGGGACATCGTAAACCTCGTGTGTGAGGACATCATCGTCCTCCAGATCGAAGCGGACATCGAGCTTGAACACCTGCGTGACCGGCAGACTATGGAATTCGATGCCAAGCTCTCGCCCAAGGCCCGCGAGAATCTCCTCGATCCCGCTGGACGACGGAGCCTGGAGCGTGAACCACAGATTGTAGTGGTGCTCTCGGAGGTAGTTGTGCGACACGCCCGCCAGCGCGTTCACAGCGGCGCTGACCCTGTCGATTCGATCCGTCGGGACGTAGGCCGTCACAAGCGTGCTGGCCATGCCCAGCGCCCGATGGTTGAGGACAGCCGAGAGCCGGCGGATGACGCCGGACTCCCTCAGTTCACGGGTCTGTCGCAAGACATCCGCCTCGCTGCTGTCCAGCAGTCTGGCGATCTCGGCAAAGGGCTCGGCACACAGGGGCAACCCTTCCTGCAGGCGATTGCACAACCGCTTCTGGAAATCGGTCAACGCGGCGCTCACGGCGTGGTCCTCGGCTCGTACCAGCAGATGGGATCGCCGGCCCGGTAGTCGCCCGTCACGGCGTACGCGCGAGCGCGGCAGCCTCCGCAGACCTTCAAATAGGCGCACCGTCCGCAGTTGTCCTTGTACGAGGGCAGGTCGCGGATCTCATTGAGGAACTTCGACTCATCCCAGACCTTGGCGAAATCGTATCCGCTGTCCACGAGATTGCCGGCGGAGATGTCGAGGAAGCCGCACGTCTGGACATCGCCTCGATAGCTGATGAAGCCGAATCCCCGGCCGCCCATACAGCCGGTCGGCCGCATCGCGTGCGGGCTCTCGCGCCTCGCATCCTGCGCGGCGCACGACGCGCGACGGACCTCGTCCTCACGGAAGAGCCTCGCGTATTGCGGCCCGCACGTCACACGCAGCTCGATCGGCAATTGCGACCTGATCGTCAGCAGATCGGCGAGCAGCTTCGCGTATTGCTGTGGTTCGAGAATCTCGTCGGCGATCTCTTCGCCCCGCCCGGTCGGCACAAGGATGAACGGGTTCCAGCAGTATGCCCCCAATCGGCGGGCGAGTTCCGCAATCACAGGAACCTCCGCCAGATTGCTGCGGGTGATCGTCGTGTTGATCTGGAATCGCATGTCCGCCCAACGGGCGGAGTCGGCGGCTCGCACAACGGTGTCGAACGCCCCCGGTGTCCGTCGGAAGGCGTCGTGTGTCTCGGCTGTCGCGCCATCGAGCGAGAAGGATAGGGCCATCACGCCCGCCTCGCGCAGGAGCGAGAGCGATTCGTCGTCAATGGCGTAGCCGCAGGTAGCCATCACCATCCGCAGGCCCAGACCCCGCCCATGGCGGATCAGGTCGTAGATGTCCGCGCGTTCCATGGGCTCGCCGCCAGTGAGGATGATGACGCACTTCTCATAGGCCGCGATGGAATCGAGGATTCTCGTCCATTGCTCGGTGTTCAGTTCGTCCTCGCGGGCCAAGCGGTCGGCGTCCGCACGACAGTGCCGGCAATTGAATCGGCACCTGCGGGTCACCTCCAGCGCCAGCAGGCGGGGTCTTCTGTCCTGTTCGAGTGCCATAGTCGCGGCGACTGGGTCTCCTACCTCTGCTGGACCCAAATGAAGTCGATGCCGATCTCCGGATGAGCAACCCCCTCAGGGGCGTCCACGAATTCGATAGTCAAGGTATGGTCGCCCGCGGTCAGTTCCCCCGGCACGAGGTCCATGCTGCGCAACAGAGTCCTGTACAGACAGTGCAGATCCAGGACCTCGGCCTTGTCCGCCAGCAGCAGCGGCTGGTCGTCCAGGTGGAATCTCACCCGCCCGGCCCGCGCGGTCATGGCAAACACCACGTGGATCTGTTTCTTGCCCGCGGCGCGGACGGGAATCTTGAAGCTCTTGCGATCCCCCTGCTTGGTCGGGGTCCAGACCAGGAGCTTGCCGCCGGCCCAGATGGGGGCACTGTCGGACCGGGTCGTCGCGGTATCGATCACCACGTCCTCAGCCGCGAAGAACTCGGAGTTCGCCGCTCCTCTCCGCGCGGCAGGCTGCCACTCGGGCAGGACCGGGAGCTGAAGGTCGTCGGGGATGAGGACCTGATGATCGTCGGTCAAGCCGGGACGGGCGTAATGGTATCCGATGCGGGCATAAGACAACCCCGGCGTTCGCTCGTGGCTGTACAGCTCCATGTAGAATCCGATGCCCTCCTGGAACGGGATCGCATCGAGCACGTGCCAGCGGTAGTTCGTGACGAATCCGCGATTGCCCGGCCCGTCGTTGCGAGGCTGGCCGCAGTAGGGGTAGGCGAAGATATCCGGCGAGGACCACGAGTAGTTGAAGTAGTCCTCGGAGCCCGTGCCGAACGTCGAGGGCGTCGTCTCTCGATCCACGAACACCTTCTCATCGCCCTCGCCCCACCAGTTCCCGTTGGGAGTGGGCACCGGGCAGGGGTTCATCAGATACACGCCGGTGCCGACGTAGACGCCCCGGCCGCGAGCCAGCAGAAACGGCAGATCCTGCACCCCTCGATTCGATGCGATCAGGTTGTGATCCACCCGCCAGCGGGCGCGGAAGTGCATGGCCCGGTCGTCCCAGGCGAACGGAATCGGCTGCACCGAGCCCTTCGCGCCGACCTGCTGATCGCCGAAGTTGTACAACTCGATCTTGCAGGACTTCTCGAAGGGCATGACGAATCGGCAGATCATCGTGCCGTCCGGCTGCACCGTGAAGGGCAGCGACTGGTAGGGATTGACGCCGGGGGCGGCCCCGAAGAAATCCCCGACGGGCGACTGCACCTGTCCCCACGGATAGTCCTCGCACGTGATAATCAGCAGCGTCTGTCGGAGGGCCTTGTCCATGTCGTCCGCGGTCAGTTGCAGGCTCAACTGTCCGACGGCCGCAGGACCAGTCAACTGAGCCAGAACGCCGCCGCCCGACGCAGCGAGATTCAAGTCGAAGGACTTCGCAGGCTGCCCCGAGGACAGCGGGGAGTTCTTGTCCGGATCGGAGAGGATCAGGCTCACCTTGTCGATCGTCTGGCCGTAGTCGTGAATATCCTCGGGACGGAAGGTGACGACGGACGCCTTCTTGTCATACAGGCGGACCTGGAGATGGTAGAAATGAATCTCCCGCGTGTTGCCGATCCACACGACGCGGAGACGCTTGGCGAAGGGGATGGGGGCATACGAGGCGTCCCGCTGGTACACCGTCCGACCGAATCGGTCCTTGTCGATTTCGCCGATCTGGGCAAAGCGGTCGTAGGGCCGGCGGAAGAAGTCGTCCGCACTGCCTTCGTAGATCGGGACATCCGAGCCGTCGAGGTACATGCGGACACTGCCGGAGATGGCGGCGGTCCACAGACGCACGATGGCTCCCGGCCCGTCGACATCCGCAACGAGGTACTCGCCGACGCCGTCGGCATCCGGGGCCTTGAGCACCTGCTCGAAGTTCGGGATGGGCTCGCCGCCGAACCCGTCGGCATTGGCAAACCAGTCCGGCCCGCCCGGCAGCTTGCTCCGATGATCGTATGAGGAGAACTGGACCGTCCGAAACGCGGGGTCAGGGAACCTCGCCAGACGCGCCATATCCACCATTTCTTCGAAGAGCGAACCGGTTGTGATCGTCGCCCGGCCAGCCTGCGAGCCTCCCAGGACAACGGACGCCCACAACAGTCCAAACAGACACGCCAAACCAACTCGTTGCACACTGCGGCACATAGGATCTCCCTTTATACTCATTCGCACGTCCATACAGTTCTTCTTGGCGTCTGAGGATACCCTAGAATGACACTGATTCCCACTTTTTCTTGAACATCGCGTGGAAAACGCCATCCTACATGACGGAAGATGTCTTTCGTCGATATCGAGGATAAGGGATGAGTCCTGAGAATCCACTGCAAGAGCTGGTCCAGCGGTGCCAGAGCGGTGAATACGCGGCTTTCGAGGAGGTGTTCCGGCAGTTCCAGCCGCGGCTTCGCTACTACCTGCGGCGTCTGGACTGCAACGGCAACCACATCGACGACACGCTCCAGGACGTGTGGGTCAAGGTCGTGCGTGGAATCCGCTCGCTACGAGATCCCCAGGCATTCGTCGCCTGGCTGTACCGGGTCGCCCGCAACGAGGTCTACGGTCACGGCCGGGCCCGTGACCCGTTCGTCGGGCTGCAAGACGAGCATCTGGACCTGCCCGCGGACGACGCGGAACCGACGTTCAGCGACGAGGACATCGGCGAATTGCACCGAGGGCTGGGCCGGCTCAAGCCCGACCATCGCGAAGTCCTGACGCTGTGCTTCCTGGAAGGGTTGCCCCAGGCGCAAATCGCCGAGATCCTGGGCATCCGCGCCAACACGGTCAGAACCCGCATCTACTATGCCAAACAGGCTCTGCGAAGACAGATGGAGAAGAGCCATGAATGATCTCAGAGACAGACTGCTGCTGGAAGACGGGATCAATCCGAACGATGTCCCCGAACAGGAACTGGCCCGGTTTCGGACGTTGTTGGCCGAGGAGCAGAAGCGAGCCCGCCGACTGGGCTGGATGGTCCAGGTCCCCCTGTGGGAGATGACGCTGCTGTTGTTGGGAGTCTGCCTCGCGGAGGGCCTTTGGGATCGTCTGAACATCCCATTCGTCGCGGCCAGCAGTCTGGCGGTAATCATAGGACTGGTGGTCATCCTTGCGCCCGCGTGGACTCTCGCTCGACGTCTGGGGGAGACCAAGTCTCGTATCGGTCGGCTCAAGAGCAGGCTTCCAGAATATGCCGGAGCCCGGCCTCGCGGGATTCCGCTTCTCGCAAGGGAGGGTTCCACACGCTTTGTCTTCTGGCCAGGTTTGTTGCTGGTCACCGTGCTTGTCGGAGCAGTCGCGGCGGTCGTCGGGAACGTCATCTGGCTGATCCTGACCGGCAGAACCTCGGGGTTCATCACGGCGTGGCAGATCGTCCTGGGAGTTCTCCTCGTTGTCGCCATGGTGCGTCGCGGACTCACAATGCCGCTCGACGAGTTGACAACCGTGGAGCACCCGAACCGTCTGCTCTGGGTCCCGATCCCAAGACTGTTCACGCTGGAGATTCCTCGCACAGTCAGGGTCGGCGCTGTGAGCTGCCTCGTAGCCATCCTGGGCATCGCGGCAATCCTCTCTTTCTTCGAGAGTGGCACCGTATATGCCCAAGTCCTGAGCACGCTCCGCCAGGCGAAGAGCGTTCACGCCGTTGGATATGGGTTCCTGGACGGCCAGGCGGTGAAGCAATCGGAGATATGGCACGCGCACAGCGTCGGCACGCGGATCCACTGGCGACGAGGCGAACAACTCGTCGAGATGTACGACGATGGGCGAAACCGCTATGAATATGTCGAGGGCAACGAGTACGCCGTCAAGAAACAGAGTCGCGGCGAGTTGATGCCTCGCGAACTTGTGGAGCCTCTGCGGTATCTCGAAAATGCCCGGCGGAGTGCATCGCGGGACAAGACCATCGACCAGACTCCGTGGCAGTGCTACGAGCGGCAGGACGCCAACAGCCTGTCGCTGATGTGGATCGACGAGGCCATGCGATTCAGACGATACGAGGAATACGACCGGATTGAGGGCCGGTGGCGGCAGGTGGAACTGGTCGAGATCGACTACGATGAACCCACTGAGCTTCTGATGCCGCCGGAGACGTTCGAGCGACGTGGCATCCGGATCGTGGAACCCGCCCAGGTCCTGGAGACTCGATACCGCCCGGAGAACGCCATCGCCAGCACGGAGGTCCTGGGGTTGGTCTTCGCGGTGCATGAGCTGTACAAGTACGGCGACTACCTGCTCATCACCTGCTCGGTGCGACCGACGGCCCAATCGCTCGAAGACCTCCGGAAGGCAGGCCACGATGACACCCTGTCGGACTACATTAGCCCTGGGGGTTTCGACCTGTCCAGTTGGTGGCAACGGAAGGCGGACGGCTCCATCGAAGAGCACCCCTACGCCATCACTGGTCTCGGGCACCTCAGCCACAAAGGGGTGGACTTCCACTGGTACGCGATGCTCGCTCGGGGCCAGTGGCCCGGACAGGACGAGCGGCTGGAGGTCTGCGCCCACGTCCGCACGGACGGTCGGCTTCAGGAGTTGCGCCGACGAAACGGATTGGACTGGCACGGACAGTTCAGACCGCTCGTGACCGTGAACATCCCCACGGCGCAGTCCGACTTGGCGTACCTCAGCAAGGACCTCTATGAACTCGGGCACATGGTGACCGCCGTGAGTCGGTCGGCCCAAGACCTGTTCATAGACGAGGTCTCGGGAGTCACCGCAGAGCAGTTCCAGCAACATCTGGAAAAGCTCTTGGCCGGACTTCGACCGATGGGAGAACTCTGGGACCGAGTGGGCTCGAACTTGGAGTTGCGCCTGGTGGACGAGGGAGGGGCCCCCGTCGCCGGCGCGCGGATCGAATCGAGCGTGGATCGTGCCCTGCCGGTCTCGGATGATCGCGGGCAGCTTGCCATCCCAGGCGAGCAACTCTTCCATCGAGACGCGTCCCAGGATTCGCGTCAGGTCGTATACGCCATCCATCGCGACAGACAACTCGTCGCGTGTCCTGCCGTCAGCGGCGACGACTTCGGTTCACCCCTGCAGATCGTCATGGCGCCTGCGTGCCGCGTTCATGCGGCCTGGGCGTGGCCCAAGGGGAAGAAGGCCGACAACATGCCCATTCAGGCCGACGTCAGCACCACGATCCGTCGGTCCGATTCACCCAATGGCATCATCGTCAACGTGCTGCGTTGCACTACCGAGGATTCGTCCATCGAGATCTGGCTTCCGCCCGGCGAATACGAGCTGCACTGCTACACCATGCGTGAAGGCGCAAATCTGAGCAGCAACCTGCGTTTTACCGTGCGTGCGAATGCCCGAACGATGAACCTCGGGACGGTGGAGTTGCGTGCGGATCGTTAGGCCCGAGGGGACTGTCAGGTCTGCAGAGCCTCGGCTCCAGGCCCTCCTGCCCCGGACGGGCGGCACGCTTCATTTCCCCTTGTATTGGCGCAAGACCTTCGCTACAATACCCTTTCATGTAGGCGAGATTCGCGTGATGAGGCCATCCGCCGCAAGATGGGAAAGACGGTGGGTCCGAAGTTGCAGGGGCATGAACAAGGAGCCAGAATGAAGGTCGTCAAGTTCGGCGGCACGTCGGTCGCCGATGCCAAACAGATCCTCAAGATCGTCGGGATCGTCACGTCGGACAGCACTCGACGAATCGTCGTCGTTTCCGCTCCCGGCAAACGCCACCCCAAAGATATCAAGGTCACCGACCTGTTGATCGCCCTGGCAAACTCCGTGATCGGCGGGAAGCCGTTCGAGGGCGACCTGGCCGCGGTCGTGGAGCGATACGCCGAAATCCAGCGAGAACTGAGCTTGGAGGCGGACATCGTCGGCGAGATCGAGAACGACCTGCGTCGGCGGATCCAGAGCCGTTCCGCGAATAACGCTCAGTTCATGGACACGATGAAGGCCGCCGGCGAGGACAACTGCGCCAAGCTCGTCGCCCGGGTCTTCGCTCGCCAAGGCCATCCGGCCCGGTATGTGGACCCGCGAGCGGCCGGCATGCTCCTGAGCGAGGACTTCGGCAATGCCCAGGTGCTCCCGGAATCCTACGACCGCCTGGCGGCACTGAAGGACACCAAGGAGATCGCGATCTTCCCGGGGTTCTTCGGATACACGCTGAAAGGCGAGGTGGCAACATTCCCCCGCGGCGGCTCGGACATCACCGGCTCGATCCTGGCCGCAGCGGTGAAGGCCGCCGTCTATGAGAACTTCACGGATGTCGATTCCGTGTACGCCATCGACCCGCGGATCACTCCGAACGCCCCTGCCATTGCGATCCTGACTTATCGCGAGCTGCGCGAGCTGTCTTACGCCGGGTTCGGGGTCTTCCACGATGAGGCCGTCGTGCCCGCTGTGCAGGCCAAGGTCCCCATCTGTATCAAGAACACCAACCGACCGGAGGCTCCCGGCACCCTCGTCGTCCCCCAGCGCAAGTATCGCCAGGGCGAAGTCACCGGCATCGCCAGCTCCAGCGGGTTCAGCTCGATCTATCTCAGCAAGTACATGATGAACCGCGAGGTGGGGTTCGGCCGTCACCTGCTCCAGATCCTCGAGGAGGAACACCTCTCGTTCGAGCACGTCCCCACCGGGATCGACAACATGTCGGTCATCCTCCGCAGCGCCATCCTGACGCCGGAGAAGGAGGGTCAGATCCTCCATCGCGTCCGGCACGAGCTTCGGGTCGACGACGTGACCGTCGAGCACGGGCTGGCCCTGATCATGATCGTGGGCGAAGGCATGCGGTACGCGGTCGGCATGGCGGCCAAGGCCTGCTCCGCCCTGGCCTATGCCGGCATCAACATCGAGATGATGAACCAGGGGTCCTCAGAGATCAGCATCATGTTCGGCGTCAAAGAAGCGGATCGCAAGGCCGCCGTGGAGGCCCTCGCCGGCGCGCTGCTGACGCACCCGCCCGAACGCGCGAGATGAGAATCGATCGGCGACGGGCCGCGCGGGCCGCGTCTCCCTGCCGTTCGTCAGAATCGAATCGACAAGGCAAGTCCTGCCCCTGATTCCGAGGCAAATGCGTCGATATCGACACGGCCATCTTCCGGAAGGTTCAGGAAGCCATCGTGTATGAATGCGGCCACGAAGTGCCCGAGCGCCATGCCCACCAGCACGTCGGACGGGTGATGCCGCCCGGCTTCGACTCGGGCCCAGCCCACAGACGTGACCAGCACCGCGTTGACCACTTCCAGCACGGGCCTCGCGCCGCCCAGAAAATCGAGGTGATCGAGGTTGCGATTGCCGAGCGTCGCACAGGCGGCCGACGCAGACGCATGCGCCGAAGGAAAACTGTTGTCGCCGCTGCGATCCGGCCGCTGGCGGTCGGTCAGATCCTTGACCAGGTCCGTCGCGCTGTAGGTTGCCGCGACCGCGCCGATCTCGACTACGCCCCCCTTCAATTTCGCGCACAGCCATTCGCCCGACGTATCACCGCTGGGCGTCAAAACCGCCGTGACGACCGCCTCGGCCAGGAGGACGTCCTTGAGGCAGTCGCTGGCGTCGCGGGCATCGTTTGTGGACCCGAAGATCGGAGTATGCTTCACCGCCCAGTCAGAGGCCCGATTGTCGAAATCGTCGATGGCGAAGACCGCCGCGCCGGCCAGGGGAGCCAGGGTCGCCCGGTCGAACAGGGCATCGCGCGCCGCCCGCCCGACGCGAGGAAGATCAACCGGCCAGAGAGCATCCTCGCCCCAGCCGCGACCACCGTCCAGCGCCCCGCACCCGACGACAAACAGCAGGACCGATACTGCCGCCAGCGAAGGAAGCTCTCGCGAGCGAGACCGCTGGATTCTCGATCTGAACTGCACCGGCACAGGCATGGTTTCACCTCATTCGCAGTCCCACGCAGGGCAGCCGACGATTGCCGACACACGCCGTTTCACCGCCGTCGCCCCCCCCACCTCACTGCCTGCACATCCTACCACGTCCGGCGGTACAATCAAGCGGGACTCAAGACCCACGTAAACCACGGTTCCCGGGTGCACGACCGTAGCTGCCCACGTACAATGGAGGTCCAGGGAGACCCCAGGTTGTCATTCCCGCAGAAGCGGGAATCCACTCTCTGGGAAGCGCCAGGTCCCACGGTTTGTGGATTCCTGCTTGATGCAGGAATGACAGAGTTCAGGGAGCGCCTCACCACCCAACGGAAGGACGCAGTGTCTGCGCTCTGGACTTTCCGCCGGAAATGGCTATAATGCCGCTGACAGCCCTGAGACATGGCATTGTGCGGAAAGGTTTAGACTACGATGACAGCCGATCGACGCCAATTCCTCCGACAGGCCGGTGTCATTCTCGCCGGCAGCACGTTTGCCGCAACCCAATCTCGCGCCGCGGGCGCCAACGAGCGTGTCATCTTCGGGGTGATCGGCCCTGGGGGGCATGGGTCGGGCCTGCTCAAGTCCTTCGCTGCACAAAAGGACGTCGAGGTGGCCTACGTGTGCGACGTGGACACCAATCGCTTGAACGCCGCGGCGGAGGCCGTCCAGAAAGCGACCGGCAAGGCGCCACGCACGGAGAAGGACATGCGGCGGATCTTCGACGACCGCTCTGTGGACGCGGTGGTCATCGCCACGCCGGACCACTGGCACGCCCCCGCGACGATCCTCGCCTGCGAGGCGGGCAAACACGTCTACGTCGAGAAACCCTGCGCACACAACATCCGCGAGGGTCGCCTGATGGTCGAGGCCGCCAGGCGAAACAACCGCGTGGTCCAGGTGGGCACGCAGACCCGCAGCGTCGAGCACGTCCGGCGGGCTATCGACTTGCTGCACGGCGGCGCGATCGGAGATATCCTCGTCGCCAAGGTCTGGAACAGCCAACTGCGAAGGAGTATCGGCCGCGCGAGGCCTTCCGATCCGCCCACGAGCCTGGACTTCGATCTGTGGGTCGGCCCGGCGCCGATTGTCCCGTATCAGTCCAACCTGCTGCCCAGCATCTGGCGATGGTGGTACGCCTTCGGCACAGGCGACATCGGCAACGACGGCGTGCACGACCTCGACGTCGGACGATGGGGCCTGGGCGTCCAGACGCACCCCGCGACGGTCGCGGCCCTCGGCGGCAAGTACTTCTTCGACGACGACCAGCAGTTCCCCGATACCCAGACGGTAATCTTCGAATATCCCGGCGAGGGCGCCCGAGGCAAGCGTCAGCTCATCTACGAGCAGCGGATCTGGTCGCCCTACGTGCAGGAAGGACACGAGAACGGCAACGCCTTCTATGGCACCAAGGGGATGATGCTCCTCGGCAAGCATTCCGGCTGGCAGATCTTCGGTCCCCGCAACGAGCCCGGGGAGAAGATGGTCGCACAACTCGCCAGCGAGCCGCACCACCGCAACTTCATCGAGTGCATCAAGAACGGGCAGCGCCCCAACGCGGACATCGAGACCGGGCATTTATCCGCGACGCTGGCCCACCTCGGCAACATCGCCACGCGACTGGGTCGCGTCCTGCATTTCGATCCTGCGACGGAACAGATCGCAGGCGACGAAGAGGCGAACCGCATGGTCCGCCGGACCTACCGCGAAGGCCACTGGGCCGTGCCCAACGGCGTGTAGACAGCAATCGCGTGCATCGCTCGGTCATGCACCCACGGACTTCTCGTCGCTTGACAGTCGTTTCGCCGCCCCATACACTGGCTGCCTTCTGAGCGGGCACCGCTCGGGCGGCACGTACCCAGTTAGGAAGGGACACAGGATGGACTGCAAGGCATTCGTCGAAGAACAAATCTCTCAGATTCGAAAGACGGTCGGCAACGCCACCGCCATCAACGCCCTCAGCGGCGGCGTCGACAGTTCCCTCGTGACCGTCCTCGGGCATCGGGCCCTGGGCGACCGGCTCAAGACCGTCTTCATCGACAACGACCTCATGCGCAAGGACGAGCCGAAGCGCGTCGTCGCCATGTTCGCCCAGATGGGAATCCCCGTCGAGCTGGTGAATGCGAAGAACGAGTTCCTCGGCGCCCTGGCGGGTCTGACCGACCCCGAGCAGAAACGCCAGGCGATCACCGACACGTTCTATTCGAAGGTCTTCGGCAGGATCGTGAAGGAATCCGGCGCCAAATTCCTGATGCACGGGACCATCCTGACCGACATCGAGGAAACCGTCGCGGGCATCAAGCGACAGCACAACATCCTCTCGCAGCTCGGCATCGACACGAAGGAAGCCTACGGCTATGCGGTCGTCGAGCCGCTCAAGACGCTCCGCAAGGACGACGTCCGCGCGGTGTGCAAGTTCCTCGAACTCCCCGCCCAGGTCACGAATCGCATCCCCTTCCCCGGTCCGGCCCTCGCGACCCGCATCGTCGGCGAGGTCACGCCTGAGCGGCTCGCCACCGTTCGCAAGGCGACCGCCATCGTCGAGGAAGAACTGGCTGGCACAGGAGCCTTCCAGTACCTGGCGGTCCTGCTGAACGACCGCGCCACCGGCATCCGCAACAACAAACGCGAGTTCGGGCAGATCATCGTCGTCCGCTGCATCGAGAGCATCGACGCCCGCCAGGCAACAGCCACCGAGCTGCCCTGGAGCAAGCTCAACCGCCTCTGCCAGCGAATCACGACGGAGGTCCCGGACGTCAGCCGGTGTCTGTACGACCTGACGCCCAAACCCCCCGCCACGGTCGAGTACATTTGATCGCCAGGCGAAGTCCGGCCATGTAACACCGAGAACCGTCGTACGCGGGTGCGACCAGGCAGCTTGTAGTGTGCCCGTGAGGGCATATCTTCGAGAGTAGCGAAGATAACGCCTCACGGCGTCACTACGAACTCACTCACGGCATCCAGGTGATGATCCCCTCCTCGGGGTGCAGTCTCTCCCACTGGACGAACTGCTCATAGTCCCTCACGCCGTCTCGGATGACCGCCATATAGATCTTCACCCCCCTGACTTTCTTGTCCTCGGGGACCGCGTACTTGACCGCGAGGATCGCGTCTCGCTGCTCCTCGTCGATCACGGCGTTGATCCGGTCGGCCACCTGCTCGAAGTAGCCTGCATAGCGAGACGCCTTCGCGATGTGGATCATGTCGATCTGCCAGGTGTCCCCCTGCGGGTCCTCGTACCACGCGTGCCACTCCAGGCACATGTCTTCGGCATCGAGCAGGTTGGAGTACGCGATCCGTCGGACCCTGGGATTCCGAGCCAGAGCCGCGACCGCCTGAAAGCTGATGGCGGGATCGACCGGGTCGAGGTAGATGTGGAAATCGATGTCGAGGTGACGAATGAGCAGGCCGGTCCGCAACGAGCCCACCAGGTTGATTTGCGCTCCTATGGATTGCCAGGCCTCCATGATGCGGGCCTCCCGGACCACTTCCCAGGCTCTGGCCTGCTGCTGGCCGGCGATTTCTCGTACGTCTACCATCGGACCTCCAAATTGACCACGTATTCAGGGCTTCAATGCAAGATCATCATACCCATCCAGGCTTTGTCTTCCCAGGACTTTGTGATTGACGTACCTCGGGCACGGCCGTTTGGAGTTCCGCGTTCACGCGGTCTTGAAGACCGCCTGAAGGCGGGACTCCCAACTCCGCGTCCACCGAGTCGGCATCATTCGTCTTGTGCTTGCTTTGCGTCGATGTCACCGCAATAATGGGGGCATTCGAGGTGCGGCCCTGAGCCGACCGCTTGGCCATCGATCAACTGAGACAACGAAAGGGGTGCCGGATGAACCTGCAAAACAACAGTCGTGAGCGTTCCACCTCCCGTCGGGAGTTCCTGCAACAATCGTCCGGCGTCCTGGCCGGGGCGGCGCTGGCGAGCGTCATCAACGTCCGGGCCCACGCGGGCGAGGACAACACGATCAACGTCGCGCTCGTCGGCTGTGGCGGGCGAGGGACCGGGGCCGCGGTCAACGCCCTCTCGACCCAAGGTCCGACGAAGCTGGTCGCGACAGCCGACGTGTTCGATGACCGGATGCAGGCAAGTCTCAAGAGCCTGCAAGCGCAGTTCCCCGACAAGGTAGACGTGCCCAAGGACCGTCAATTCCTCGGGATGGATGCCTACAAGAAGGCCATCGACTGCATCGGAGCCGGCAGCGTCGTGCTGCTGACCACCCCGCCTGCGTTCCGGCCGCTCCACGTCGAGTACGCGGTCGCCAAGGGCTGCAATATCTTCATGGAGAAGGCGTTCGCAGTGGATGCACCGGGAATCCATCGCGTGCTCAAAGCGGGCAAGGAGGCCGAGAGGAAGAACCTCAAGATCGCAGGCGGCCTGATGAGCCGGCACTCCCAGCCGCTGGAGGAGGCCGTCGACCAGCTCCACAAGGGCCTGATCGGCGACCTCATCACCTGCTGGGCCTACCGCGAGCACGGCATCGTGCCCTTCTCGAACAAGCGTCCCGGCGAGAGCGAGCTGGCCCACCAGATTCGCAACTACCACTGTTTCACCTGGGCCAACGGCAGCTTCATCCTCGACTGGCTGATCCACAACCTCGACGTCTGCTGCTGGTGCAAGGACGCCTGGCCGGTCTCGGCGCAGGGCCAGGGTGGCCGGCAGACCCGGACGAATCCCGACCAGCTCTTCGACCACTACGCGGTCGAGTACCACTTCCCCGACGGCACTCGCCTCTTCGCCCAGGGTCGGCACATCGAGAACTGCTGGGGCTTCTTCGGCGACATCATCCACGGCGCCAAAGGCTCCGCAGTCCTCGGCGAGGGCCAGCCCAATCCTCGCATCTTCAAGGGCTACAACCAGACGCCGGAGAACATGATCTGGCAGTACAAGGGCCAGCCGTGCAATCAGTACCAGGTCGAGCACGACCTGCTCTTCGAAGCGATCCGCAAGAACAAGCCCTACAACGAGACCGAGCGATCCTGCTACGGCGCGATGGTGGGCATCCTCGGCCGCATGGCCGCCGAATCGGGCCAGTTGATCACCTGGGACGAAGCCATGGCCTCAAAACTCGTCCTCGCGCCGGGCATGGAGACCTGGACCCTCGATTCCCCCGCCCCGGTCATGCCCGACGACAAAGGCAACTACCCCGTCGCCATGCCGGGGACAACGAAGGTGCTGTAGAGAAGCGACAGACTCGCCATGTGCTACATGCTCTACCTTTCAACGAGCAGTCAGGAGGACTTGTCCCGCTACAACTCGCTGTGGGTCACCTTCGAACGTCCCGATCCTGCCGACAACCAGTCCACCGCGATTCTGGAGAACGCACACAAGTGGTTCGTCGGGTCAATGGACGGGTGTAGCTGTAGATTCCGTCATATTGCCGGCGAGAAGCTCGATTTCGCCGAACCCCAGGACGAGTTCCCAGAGGATGAGGATGAAGTCAAGGCGATGGCGGAACTGTACCAAGTAGTTGCCTCACTTGTGCACGCCGGACACAAGGTGGATTGCCTTGATCTGTGGGTTGGAATGGGGCCTTCCAGACCGAGATCAAGACACGATCCGTTCACCTGAGTGCCGTGCATGAGAAGGCATTTCGTCTTTTCGAGAACCATCGTTTTGTGTTTGAGCCTTAAGCATGTAAGGTCGTAATACGAGAGCGATCATGAAACGACAGATTGTTGTTGCACTTCTGGTGGGCGCGACTGTGATAAGCGGGTTGGCTCTGGCCCAGCGATTCCCGGTGGCTTCAGAGAGCCGACGGATTGAGATGCTTCAGCCCCGTGCCGAACGGCCTGTGCGGATGGTCCTGGATACCGACACCTATAACGAGATCGACGACCAGTTTGCGTTGGTCTATGCCTTGATCTCGCCGGAGTTGGACGTGCAGGCGGTCTATGCGGCGCCGTTCCACAACAACCGGTCCAGCGGGCCGGGTGATGGGATGGAGAAGAGCTATGAGGAGATCCTGCGGGTGCTCGACAAGCTCGGTAAGTCGCCCGATGGATTCGCTTTCAAAGGCAGCACGAACTGGATCAAGGACGTGGAGAAGCCCGAGCGATCCCCCGCTGCTCTCAATTTGATCGAGCAGGCGAAGAAGAGCAACCCCGAGGACCCACTGTACGTTGCGGCGGTCGGTGCGATCACCAACGTCGCCAGTGCAATCCTCATCGAGCCTTCGATCATCCAGAACATCGTCGTGGTCTGGCTGGGCGGCAACGGGCACGCCTGGCCGCACCAGCGGGAATTCAACTACATGCAGGATCTCAAGGCCTCCCGCGTCGTCTTCGACTCCGGCGTACCCCTCGTGCAACTGCCCTGCACGCCCGTCGTGACGCACTTCGCGACGACCGTGCCCGAGATGGAGCGGTACGTCGGCGGTCGCGGCCCGATCGGCGACTACTTGCTGACCATCTTCAAGGACTACCACAAGGACCACTTCGCCTGGTCCAAAGTCCTGTGGGACATGACCGCGGTCGCCTGGCTGGTCAACGACAAATGGCTGCCCTCGGACCTCGTGCACAGCCCCATCGTAACAGACAACTACACGTTCAGCTTCGACCAGTCCAGGCATATGATCCGCGCAGTGAACTTCGTCCACCGAGACCCGATCTTCCGGGACTTCTTCACGAAGCTGGGCAAGCGAGCGAAGGAATAGCTGCCCCCGATGCGGCAGCATCAGGCGCAGCCCGTTCGTAGTGTGCCCGTAAGGGCATATCTCGTACGTAGAAGACAAGATAACGCCTTACGGCGTCACTACAAACGACGGATGCCATGGAGCAAGAGAATGGACTTGAGTCCGGAGATACGACAGAAGCTGCTGGCCTTCCAGCGGGTCGAGATCACCGAGAACCATATCTACAGCCGACTGGCCGGCACGGTCAAGTCCGCGGAGAACCGAAAGGTTCTGGAGAAGATCGCGGCCGACGAGATGCGGCATTACGAGCAGTGGCGGGCCTATACGCAGGAGAACGTGGCTCCCGATCACTGGGCGATCTCGAAGTACTTCTGGATCAGCCAGGTCCTGGGCTTCACCTTCGGCGTCAAGCTCATGGAGAACGCCGAGGAGAAGGCCCAAGGCAGCTATGAGCAACTGCTGGCCGTGATCCCCGAGGCCGAGGCGATCATGAAGGACGAGCAGGAGCACGAGACCGCCCTGCTCGCGATGCTCGACGAAGAGCGGCTTCGCTACACCGGCTCGATGGTCCTCGGGCTCAACGATGCGCTGGTCGAGCTGACCGGCGCTCTGGCGGGCCTGACGCTGGCCCTACGGGACGCCAAGCTCATCGCGCTGACCGGCTCCGTCACCGGGATCGCGGCGGCCCTGTCCATGGCAGCCTCCTCCTATCTCTCGACGAAATCCGAAGAGACGACGAAGAACCCGCTCAAGGCCTCGGTCTATACGGGCGTCGCATACCTCCTGACGGTCCTGGTCCTGATCTTCCCCTACATGGTCCTGTCGAACTACTTCGTCAGTCTCGCCTGCACGCTCGTCGCAGCGATCGGGATCATCGCGGCGTTCAACTACTACATTTCGGTCGCGAGGAGCGAGCCGTTCAAGAGCCGCTTCCTGGAGATGGCGGGTCTGAGCCTGGGCGTCGCGGCCTTCAGCTTTCTCGTGGGCTTCGTCCTGCGAACCGTCTTCGGCGTCGATGCGTGACTCTCGCGGGTCATTCGTCGACAACTCCCGCTGCATGCTCGCATCCATCAGCCGATGAACAGGTTCACATTCGCGGAGCCGGCGCGGTCCAGGTACATCGCGACGCCGCCTTCCTCGACACCGTCGATGAGTTCCTCGCGTTTGATGCCCATGAGGTCCATGGTCATCGTGCAGGCGACCAGTCGCACGCCGCTCTTCTGTGCGGCCGCGATCAGCTCGGGCAGGGACAGGACGTTCTTCTTCCGCATGATGTCCTTGATCATGGCGGTCCCCAAGCCAACCATGTTCATCTTGGAAAGGGTCGTCCTGCTGGCGCCGCGAGGCATCATCCAGCCGAACATCCGCTCGATGCGGGTCTTCTGCACGACGACGGGCTGCGAGCGACGAAGCAGGTTCAGGCCCCAGAATGTGAAAAACATCGTCACGCCGCTGCCCATCGCGGCGGCGCCGTTGGCGATGATGAACGCGGCCATCGCCTTGTCGAAGGCGTCGCTGAAGACCACGAGAGTCTTGTGATCGGAGGTCGCTGCCTGCGCCGGCGTCTGCGAACGTTCGCCTTTCTCCACGACTGCGACAAGCACTCCCTTGGCGAGTTGTTTGCCCCTCAGCCGATTCCCCGTCGCGTGGCACCAGCCGTCCAGATCCGCAGCGAAGGCAGGATCGGAGACGGAGATCCGCACGGCCTGTCCGGGCTGGACCTCATCCATCGCCTGTTTGAGCTGCATGATCGGGCCGGGGCACTGCAGGCCGCAGGCGTCGATGTCCTTGACGATCCGCAGCGGCTCCTCAGAGGTGGACGGCGGGTTCTCACCCCCCTGTCCAGCATCTTCTCTGACCTCCTGCTCGGCGGTGGGCTTATCGGACATTCGACCTACGACGTGACAATAGGTCTTGTACCCGCCCGAGAGATTCCGGCAGGCAATCCCGTGTTGGGACAGAGTGCGACAGGCCAGGTAACCTCGCAGGCCGACCTGGCAGAAGGCCAGGATCTCTTTGTCCCGAGGCAGCTCGCTCAGACGATTGCGGAGGTCGTCGAGCGGAATATTGATCGCGCCCGGGATGGTTCCCTGCTGCACTTCCGACGCGGTCCGCACATCCAGGAGCAACTGCCTGGGACCGGGGTTGACGACATCGGCCGCGTGGCAGATCTGCGTCTCTTTTCGCAGGACGTTGGCGGCGGCAAAGCCCGCGTAGTTCACCGGGTCCTTGGCGGAGCCGAAAGGCGGCGCATAGGCCAGTTCGAGCCTCTCCAGGTCGTAGACGGTCATGCCCGCCCGAATCGCGACCGCCAGGACATCGATCCGCTTGTCCACGCCGTCGGCTCCGACGCATTGGGCGCCGAGGATCTTGCCGGTCAGGGGGTCGAAGAGCAACTTCAGACTCATCTGCATCGCGCCCGGATAGTACCCTGCGTGGCTGGCGGGATGCACGTAGATCTTCTCATAGGTCCGTGCTGCCCGTTTGAGCGCTTTCTCGCTGAGCCCGGTCATGCCCACAGCCAGATCGAAGACCTTGCAGATCGCGGTGCCCTGAGTCCGATCGTAGGCGGCGTCTCCGCCCAACGCATTGACCGCCGCGATTCGACCCTGCCGATTCGCCGGACCGGCCAGCGGAATCACCGCCGCAAATCCGCCGACGAAATCCTGAACCTCGACCGCGTCACCGACCGCATAGATGTCCGGGTCCGAGGTCCGCATATGGTCGTCCACGACGATCCCTCTGCGCTGCCCGATGGTCAGTCCCGCTTCGGCAGCCAGCTTCACCTCCGGGCGAACCCCGATCGCCAGAATGACCAGACCGCATGGAATGGCCCGTCCCGAGCTGAGTCGTGCCTCGATTTGTCCGTCCCGGTCTTCGATCGCGGTGATGCTGCTGCCGAGACACAGGTCCACGCCCTTGAGACGCAGATGCTCGTGCAGCGGCGTCGCCATCTCCGGATCAATCGGGCCCATTACCTGGGGCTCCAGTTCCACCAGCGACACGGCCAGCCCGCGATGCGTCAGAACTTCCGCCATCTCCAGGCCGATGTATCCGCCTCCGACGACAACGGCGGACTTGATGGAGGCAGCGTCCACGACCGCCTTGATCGCATCCATGTCCGTCAGATTGCGGAGCGTGAACACCTTCCTGTGATCGGCGCCCGGGATCGGAGGCCGGACCGGCTCGGCACCGGGACTGAGGATCAAAGCATCGTAGGGTTGCTCGTATTGCTTGTCTTTGGCCTTGTCGTGGACGACGACGACCCTCTTGCCGCGGTCGATGCGGATCACCTCGCTCTGCGTGCGGACATCGACCGCGAAGCGTCGGCGCATGGCCTCGGGACTCTGGACCAGGAGCCTCGCCCGGTCCTGGATGATCCCGCCCACATGGTAGGGAAGGCCACAATTGGCAAAGGAGATATCGCTGCCCCGCTCGAACAAGACGATCTCGGCGTCTTCACTGACGCGCCTGGCCTTGGCGGCTGCGGACGCCCCGCCCGCCACTCCGCCCACAATCACGATGCGTTTGCCTTGCCCCATACTGGTACCTCATTCATGTCCGTTTTGCGAAAGCCCTTGGAAACCCCACAGCATGGGGGTCCAACATCCGCAGCCAGATATACACCGGATGTCCGAGGCAAGTTCATTGAAGGCGGACTGAAAGCACAGCGCACAGGAGAAGATCTGCGAGACACATCGTCGCTGCTCTGCTCACGGGATCGTGACAGGTCAGCGACTCAGGACGCTGTTCTGGACGAAGGGCGACAACTCACGGAGCCGGGTGATGATCTGCGGCATCTTCTGGATGGTGAAATCGACCTCGTCCTCGGTGTTGTACCGGCTCAGACTGAAGCGGATCGACCCGTGGGCCGCGGTGAACGGCACGCCCATCGCGCGGAGCACGTGGGAGGGCTCGAGCGAGCCGGAGGTGCAGGCCGAACCGCTACTGGCGCAGATGCCGAAGCGGTCGAGCAGCAGGAGGATGGCCTCGCCCTCGATGTACTCGAAGCTGATGTTGGTCGTGTTGGGCAGGCGGGCCAGCGTATCGCCATTGACCCGGCTGTCCGTGCAGGACGCCAGGATCTCGCGTTCGAGCTTGTCCCGCAGGGCCTTCACGCGGGTATTCTCCTCCTCCATGTGTCGCTCGGCCAGTTCGCAGGCCTTGCCCAAGCCGACGATGCCTGGAACATTCTCCGTCCCGGCCCGCCGGCCGCCCTCCTGGTGGCCGCCCAGCATCCAGGGGGCGATTCGCGTTCCCTTCTTGACGTACAGGACGCCGACCCCCTTGGGCGCGTGCAGCTTGTGGCCCGACAGACTCAGCAGGTTGATCCGGCTCTTCGAGAGGTTCAGCGGGATCTTCCCGACAACCTGGACGGCATCCGTATGGAAGACAATGCCCCGGTTGGTGACCATCTCGGCAATCTGTTCGACGGGGAAGATCACGCCGGTCTCGTTGTTGGCGTACATGATCGAGACCAGGGCGGTGTCGTTGTCGAGGTGCCGCTCCAGCTCGTTCAGGTCCAGGCGGCCCAGCTTGTCGACGCCTAGCTCGATGACCGTGTAGCCGTGGCTCTCCAACTCGCGACAGACGGCCAGAACCGCCGGATGTTCCACGCGGGTCGTAACGACCTTTCGCCTGTGCGGCGAAGCCGCCAGCGTCCCGTGAATGGCGGCGCTGTCGCTCTCCGTCCCGCAACTGGTAAAGATGATCTCGCTCGGATCGCAGCCGAGCAGATGGGCGACCCGTTCGCGGGCCTCGCGGACCTGGATGCCGACCTGGCCGCCGAATGTGTGCATGCTCGACGGGTTGCCGTACAGGCTGCAGAAGTACGGCCTCATCGCTTCGTAGACCTCGTCGTCCACCCGCGTCGTCGCGTTGTTATCGAAGTAAATGGTCTTCATTCCCTATCCTTTGTGCTCGTGCCCGGTCTCCAGCGAGTCTTTGTCCTCCTCGACACACAGGTCTTCGGAGACGAACTCGCGGAGCTTGGCTTCGACCACATCTCTCATCGTGAACTCGCTGACCTTGCACTGGGCACACATGCCGCGAAAGGCGATGATGACTTTGTCGCCCTCGACGTCGATCAGCTCGATATTGCCACCGTGCGCGCGTAAAGCCGGCCGGACCTGCTCGTTGATCGTCTGCTGGATGAGCTGGATCTTCTGGATGGTGGTCAGTTTCTTCCCTTTCGCGGGCGTCGGCACGCTCTGTTCCTTGACCTTCTGTCCCTGAACCGCCTGGATGATCTTCTCGATCTCTCCCTTGCAGCCGCCGCAACCGCCGCCGGCCTTGCAGTAATTCGTCACCTGCTCGACCGTCGTCAGATCGTTGTCGCGGATCACCCGCTCGATTTCCTTGTCGGTGACCCCGAAACAGGTGCAGACGACGCGGGCGCCGTGCTCATGGTCGTGCGGAGCGGCGGCATGGCCGCGATAGTTCGCGATGGCCGCCTCCAGGGCCTCCTGACCCATCACGGAACAGTGCATCTTCTGCTCGGGCAGGCCGCCCAGGTAGTCCGCAATGTCGCGGTTTGTCACCTTCATCGCCTCTTCGAGCGTCTTGCCCTTGATCAACTCCGTCAGAACGGAGGAACTGGCGATGGCGCTGGCGCAGCCGAACGTCTTGAACTTGACGTCCGCGATCCGCCCTTTCTTGTCGAGCTTGAACGTCAGCTTCAGGGCGTCGCCGCAGGCGAGCGAGCCGACTTCGCCTACGCCGTCGGGGTTCTCGACCTCGCCCACGTTCCGCGGGTTGAGGAAGTGATCCATGACTTTGTCGGTGTATTCCCACATGGCAGTTCTTTGTCCTTGATGATTCTGTCACTATCTGAGGAATAGGACCCATAGGACCGATGGGACGTATGGGACCCGTTCTCACGCTTCACGCTCGCCCTAAATACCTGTTCGAAATCGGCGATGATGTCGTCGTTCCTGCGTCATAAGTCCCCCGTGTTGCCCTCATACTCCCTGTGCTCTCCAACAGAAGTCAGTTCCCGGGCTGGATCTGCACCATTCGTTCGAGGGCCTTGGCCGCCCGGAGCCGGACCTCGTCGTGAACTTCCATCGGGAATTGCAGGTTCGTGAGCGAAGCCAGGACATTCTCGAGCGAGATCTTCTTCATATTCGGGCAGACGCCCCGCCTGCTGGCCGGGATGAACTCCGCATCCGGACGGGCCTTCTTCAGCGGATGGATCATGCCGATCTCGGTCGCCACAAGGAACCGTTTGGCCGGGCTGTTCTGGACGAACTTGAGCATCTGGCCCGTGCTCAGCAGCGCATCGGCCAGGTCCTTCACGGGTTCCGAGCACTCGGGATGAGCGATCACGACCGCATCCGGATACAGGCGTTTGGCCTGGGTGATGTCGTCCTCCGAGATCGAGACGTGAGTCGGACAGTATCCGGGCCACAGGATCAGGCGTCGGCCCGTCTGCTGCTCGACGAATCGACCCAGGTGCTGGTCGGGCACAAAGAGGATTTCCCGGTCCTTCGGCAGCGACTGCACGACCGCGACAGCGTTGGAGCTGGTGCAGCAGTAATCGCTCTCGGCTTTGACGAGGGCGGTGCTGTTGACGTAGCAGACCACCAGCGCATCCGGATGCTTCTGCTTGAGGGCCCGCAACTGGCCCGCCGTAATCATGTCCGCCATCGGACAGCCCGCCCGCCGGTCGGGGAGCAGAACGGTCTTGCCGGGCGACAGGATCTTGGCCGTCTCGGCCATGAATCGCACGCCGCAGAAGACAATCACCTCCGCGTCCGTCTTCGATGCCTGGACGCTCAACCCGAGGGAATCCCCGCAGAAATCCGCCACGTCCTGAACTTCCGCCGGCTGGTAATTGTGCGCCAGAATGACGGCATGGCGTTTGTCCCTCCACTCCCGAATCTCATCGAACAGCTTCTGATCCAACTCATTCTCCAGCATGAAATCGCCGCGTCTTCCCGATGCGGCGATCAGGTGTTCTTCTGCCCTGCGGTCTTCTGCTTGCGATACACCAGGTCCGCGCCGGGACTCGACACGGTCACTCCCGGCGGCACGGACTCCTTGACCCATGTGTTGCCGCCGATAACGGCGCCTTTGCCAATAGTGACGTCGCCAAGGATGGTGGCTTCCGCGTAGATCGTCACATCGTCCTCGATGGTCGGGTGGCGTTTGCCGCCCTTGATGATGCGACCGCGTTCATCCCGCCGGAAACTCAGCGCCCCAAGCGTCGTGCCCTGGTAGATCTTCACGTTGTTGCCAATCACGGAGGTCTCGCCGATGACGACGCCGGTGCCGTGATCGATGAAGAACCCGCTGCCGATCGTGGCCCCCGGGTGGATGTCGATGCCGGTCTTCATGTGGGCGCACTCGGACATGATTCGCGGAATCAACGGGACCTGGCGGACGTAGAGCTCATGCGCGACCCGATACGTGGCAATCGCGATGATGCACGGATAGCTCATCACGATCTCCTCGTAGGACGTGGCCGCGGGGTCGCCTTCGTAGGCCGCCCGCACGTCGGTCTTGAGAACCCCGCGAATTCGCGGCACCTCGCCCAGCAGCTCACTCGTCACCTTGCGGGCCATCGTCCCGCAGTCGCAATGCGTGCAGTTGTTGATGCGGCACTGATACTGGTACGCCCGCTCGACCTGCTCGGCAAGTTCCGTGTACACCTGACTGAGCAGATCGCCCACGATGTATCGGACGTTCGAGCGGGTGATCGCCTTGCTGCCCGTGTGCCCCGGGAAGAGCAGCTCGATCAGCAGGTCGAGCACTTCGATGATCTTGCCCCGCACAGGCAGATTGGAGGCATCGATGAAGTTGATGCCGAGATCGCCGTCGTAGGTCTCCGTGATCTCGTCCACCAGTCGGTCGAGCGTCTTGTTTGTCAGTCTATCTTTCGTCATTCAGCAAAAGCCTCTGCTCCAATTCATGCCTTCTCCGGTTCGGGAAGGTTCTCGAACAACTCGGTGGAAACATAGCGTTCCCCGGTGTCGCAGATGAAGGTGACAATCGTCTTGCCTTCGTTCTCCGGGCGGTGCGACAACCGGACGGCCGCCCAGATATTCGCGCCCCCGCTGATGCCGGAGAGAATCCCCTCTTCCGCGGCCAGCCGGCGGGCCGTCTGCAGGGCATCCTCGTTCGAGACCTGAAGGACTTCGTCGATCAGGCCGGTCTGGAGGACCTCGGGGACGAAACCCGCCCCGATCCCCTGGATCTTGTGGCGTCCCGGCTTGCCCCCCGAAAGAACCGCCGAGTCCTTCGGCTCGACCGCGACAATCTTCAGGTCGGCATTCCTGGCCTTGAGCGCCTCGCCGCAGCCGGTCAACGTACCGCCGGTCCCTACGGCCGACACCAGTATATCGACCTTCCCGTCCGTATCGATCCAAATCTCCTTGGCCGTGGTCTCACGATGCGCCCTGGGATTGGCGGGGTTCTTGAACTGCTGGAGCATGCAGGCTTTGGGATTGGCCGCCACGAGCTGCTCGGCCTTCTCGACGGCCCCTCGGATACCGCGGTCGGCCGGCGTCAGGATGATCCGGGCGCCGAACATCAGCAGGAGCTTTCGCCGCTCGATGCTCATCGACTCCGGCATGGTCAGAATCAGCGGGATGCCTTTGGCGGCGCAGATGAACGCCAGGCCAATGCCTGTGTTGCCGCTGGTGGGCTCCACAAGCACGGTCTCGGGCCCGATGAGCCCAGCCTCCTCGGCCGCCTCGACCATGTACTTGGCGATCCGGTCCTTGATGCTGCCGCAGGGGTTCTTCGATTCCAGCTTACCCAGGATTTCAGCCTTGCCTGAACCGAGCTTGTTAATCCGCACCAAGGGCGTATACCCCACCGCGGCTGCGATGTCCTCGAATACAGCGCTCATGCACCTATGCTCCCAGCCTTCAAATCTGGTATTCCGCCCTGCCGTTCCTCGACTTGCGGATCAGGTCGGACAGTCGGATGGAGCCCAGGACGTCCTGGATGGCCTTCTCGACCCGTATCCAGACGTCGCGGGCCGCACAATCCGCCGACCTCGCACAGTAGGATTCTTCATCGACGCACTCGGCGGTCGTCACCGCACCTTCAAGACATCGGAAGATCTCACTGAGCGTGATCTGGTCCGCCGGCCGACCCAGCGTGTACCCCCCCTTGGAGCCTCTGACGCTTCGGACGAATCCCGCCGAGCGAAGCAGACTCATGAGCTGTTCGAGATACTTGACCGAGATGTCCTGCCGTTCGGCGATCGTCTTCAACTGAAGGGGACGCTTGTCCTCGTGCTGGGCCAGCTCAATGATCGCTCGCATCCCATAACGAGTACGTGTCGAGAGTTTCATTTCTTCTAATCTCCTACTATCTCTATTATATTAGTGTACTAAACACTCCCCGGTCAAGACCTCTGTTCGCGAGAAATACACAACTCGTGCGGCCACCCCTGCATCGCGCCGGGACCCACGGCCTCTAGGACGGCACGTGCCATTGGCGATTACAGATCCCAAGGCCCATGGGTTCATTATTCCCCCTAAATTCCCTGCTACTAACTATGCATGCCATCACGAGCCCGTTGTCATCGACGGGCCCGCCGGGTACCATCAGAGGAGCGTCAACCCCGGTCCGGACACTCGCAGGGGTCTGACAACCTGTTGGGGCACATAGACTTACGGACTTCACGGAGTGGAATCTGATGAGAATCGCCAGCTTCAATGTCAACTCGATCCGTGTCCGACTGCCGATCGTCCTCTCGTGGCTCCAGAAGAACCGACCCGACATCCTGGCCGTGCAGGAAACCAAGGTCCAGGACGCCGATTTTCCCCGGGAGGCGTTCCGTGAAATCGGCTACGCATGCGCATTCCGCGGCCAGAAGACCTACAACGGCGTCGCCATCCTCTCCCCGCACGAAATCGAACGAGTGGAATTCGGACTCCCGGACGAGCCGAAGGACGAGCCTCGGATCGTGACGGCGGCCATCAGGGGCATCACAATCGTAAACACTTACGTCCCGCAGGGTTACCTCGCCACGTCGGAACGCTTCCAGTACAAGCTCGATTGGCTCAAACGCCTCCTCGCATATTTTCGCGAGAGGTTCAGACCCAACGAACCGGTGCTCTGGGTGGGAGACCTCAACGTCGCGCCGCTGCCCATCGACGTGTACGATCCCGTCGCGTTGGAGGGCCATGTCTGCTACCATCCCACGGTCCGCAGGGCACTGGCGGAGGTGATGGAGTGGGGCTTCGCCGATCTGTTCCGCAAGCACTGCTCCGAGCCGGGCCAATACACATTCTGGGATTACAGAATCGGGAACTTCTTCCAGAAGAACCGCGGATGGCGGATCGATCACATCCTGGGCACCGCCCCCCTGGCGGACCGGTGCACCGCCTGTACCATCGACAAGGAGCCCCGCGCCGCCGAGCGTCCCAGCGACCATACACCGATCATCGCGGAGATCGCGTGAAGATGCCGCCTGCTCGCATCACTGCGGCTTGCCTGGATTCAGGGGACCGATGTACTCGCGGGCGACGACGATGTCGTCGAACCAGACCTTGCTCACGTGACCCGCGGGCGCCTTCGTGATGTACAGCAGCAGCCAGAAGAAGTTCAGATTCAGATCATCCGTGCTCCGCCAGCGGAACCCCTCGAACGGTTCGCCGTCCGGATCGGGCAGAAAGCTATCCCAGACCCACTTGCCTCGCGGAAAACCCAGACCCAGATGGCTGAGAGTCTGCCCGTCCTTGGTCCAGGGCCGGCCGTCGATCCAGAGGGCCTGCTCACCGTTGCTGTCGGTTGCGGGGTCGTTCATCTTCATCATCAGCTCGACGCAAATCCACCGACCACGTTCGACCACAAGCTTCGGATCGTTCACGAAGTCATGCCCCCAGGACTTGCCGTCCGGCGAGGACCGCATGCCCATCCAGTAGGAATAGAAGTCCCACCGCCATTCATCGGCGTAGGGCTCGACGCCCGTGGTGAACCGCTCGTCGCCCTTGGGCCGGGTGCCTGCTCCCCCCTGCGGCCACCGCGTCGGCGGATTGTACCCTCCGACGTGGACGAAGTGATGGATCGGGTAGCAGCCGGGATCGAACTTCACGTAGAATCGCACGTGCAGCTTCTCATATCCCGGCAGCAGTCGCCGATACAGGTGGCCGCCGGTGCTCTGGCCGCCGATATGGGTCATCAGGAGCGACCGTTTGCCGCCGGTCGTGGCCGGCACATCAGCGGACAGCGACATGATCTCCTTACTCTCGATATTCTCCCACCGCGACCACACCGCATCGAGATTGCCCTCCTCGAAATCTTCGGCAAAGACGACCGCCGGATCTCTTTGTAACCCGTCGTCTCCCACGTACTTGGAGGCCAGCCCCGGCGCCGCTTGGCGCAACGGCTGCGAACCTTCCGAGCCCATCAACAGACCCGTGGAGACGAGCGACACGAGAACAAAACCGGAGCAGATGAGTTGTACCATGGCACATCTCCTGTATGTACCCTGTCGGGTACGGCGTCGCGGACTTGCTCGTAAACATCGATATGCGCCCTGCACATGACAGCAAGCCTTCCGCAGTGACACATCTGGTCGCCTCCGATTCTACGGATTCCCCACGGGAACAGTCACGCAGAATCTCCCCAATCTCGGCTGATCGCGCGAGACTGGCTTCGACACCGACGTGCACGACGCAGTGGCACACCCGGCTCAGCCTTACGGAGCGGAAGCTGGCCCAGGTGAAGAACGACCTGCGGTACAACCCGCAGAGCGAGTATCTCCGGGCGGAGTGCGAGAAGCTGGAGAAGATGTATGCGGACCTTCTTGCCGAGAAGCCGGTCGCCTGATACCAATTCTCAGCAAGGTTCGGGAGCCCAGAGACGGTCTGTGGGGGAGTGGATAGGTCCCCGCTGAACGGTCGGTGAGATTCTTAGCGAAAGTGAAGGTGTGCTATTACGACTGTAGTAAAGCCTGGCCGTGGGAGCGCCGATATCGGTGGGGATAGGGGCGCCCTTGGGAGGATAGATATGCAACACCGACTCGCACTCGTAGCCATCGTGGGCCTGCTGATCGTTGGCGCAATGGTCAGCAGCAATCCTGACTCACACGAGAGCCATCGCAATCACTTCGAGCAACCGAAGCTCCAAGAGGCGACCAGCTTGGCGGCGGAGGAAGAGGACAAGCCCACGCCTGCCAATCAGCAGACCATTGGGTACTGGCTCGACGAGAGGCCCGGTGTCGCAAGTCGCATCACGATTTTCCAGAAAGAGGGGAAGCTATTCGTTGAGCGGAGGTTCAAAGACGGTAGTAGCCTCAAGAAGGAAATCGTTGAGAAGAGATCTCCGCTTGGTCGCCGGTTCGATTATGCGGATGGTTCCACTCATGGGGATCACTACGCTCTCGGTTCCAGCGGGGACCTACAGCTTCGCGATACCGAGGGGCTGATTTCCATTGCCAGGAAGATGAAGTGAGGCAGCAGAAGAGAAGACGCCCTGCCCGCACACGCTGATGTACACCGTTTCTCAGACCATTTCTCTGGCGTGGCGTCAACCGCTGGTTTGTAAACTACTGTCTCGCAAGGACTTAGGAGAACTGGGGAATAAGGATTCGAACCTTAACTAAATGATCCAGAGTCATTTGTGCTACCATTACACTATTCCCCAAACAGCCCGTTCAGGCGAACGAGAGTCACTTTATCACATCTCGGCGGGATTATCAACTCGAAAATGTCGCAGCAATTTCCAGCCGGAAGGCAGCAGGATCGTCGCCAGGACGATCTTCAGGACGTCGCCCACCAGGAACGGGTACAGGCCGACCGCCAGGACGCCGCCGCCCAGGGGCTTGCCCAGCAGGGAATCCAGGCAGGACAGCCACGTCAGGGCGCAGGCGTACATCCCGGCGCTGCCGAGGACCATCGCCAGCGAGGTCGTATCCGCCCGGCGGTCCCAACCCCGCTCCGCCAGCACGCCCACGATATACGCGGCGGGCACGAAACCCACGAGATAGCCTGCGGTGGGCCCGAAGAACATGGTCAGCCCGGCCCGGCCGTGCGAGAAGACGGGCAGGCCCATCATGCCTTCCGCAAGGTAGGCGAGGACGCACAGGACGCCCCGCTTGGAGCCCAACAGGGCACCCGCCAGCAGCACGCCGAAGGTCTGGCCCGTGATCGGAACAGGGTACCCCACCGCGATCTGGGCCAGCACCGCGATCAGGATCGATCCACCTACTACCAGCGCCACGTCGTAGAGGCGGGCAAGCCTCGGCTCTGCGGGTCGCGCCAAATCTGCAATCGTAAGTCCGGCAATCATAATTCCATCGCACAACAACGAAGACACCCGTGTTCTGAGTCCATCGAGATCTCGCATCGTCACTCCCCGAGGGAGCCAATGCCGAGAGCACGAACGAAGCGGTCATTATATCAGCAGGCTGCCACACGTCAAATACACTTCGCAACGTGTCGGGGTCGTTCTCACGGAGAGGGAACGAGAAACGCATTTCTCCGGAAATCTCGCAGACCCTGGCACGACTGTAGTACCGATGGGTACAATGGTGCGGCGTAGTGAGGAATCTCCGGTCGTCGCCGGACTATCCAGGCTTCTGCGAAAGGAAGGGGCAAGAATATGGCAAGAGGATTCTCCATGAGAGCCGCCCTGTCGGGCGCACTGGCTCTGATGCTCTTTTGCTGCACGTCGTGCGTCTACGTCAACGTCGGCGACTCGACGACGCGGTGCGAGAAAGTGGTGCCGTTGGCGGCCCCTCTGGAGGCGGGCTCATCCTTCCTGGCCGACACGGACGACGGCTCGATCCGTCTCCAAGGAACTCAGACGAGCGAATGCACGCTCCAGGCGACAATCGCCGCACACGCCAGGACAGAGGAACGCGCCCAGGAGCTTATCGAACAGATCGGTGTCCGGCTCGAAGCCACCGACAAGGGCCTGCAAGTCGTCATCGACAGGCCGCCTGTTATCCGCAACGCGTGGTTCAGCGTCTCGCTCCAGGGCAGCCTGCCCACACAAACCAATTTGATCCTCTCGACGAGCGACGGCTCGATCGACATCGCCAACATCACGGGCACCGTCGAGGCCCGGACCTCCGACGGAAGCATCGAAGCCACCGACATCGACGGCGACACCCGTCTGAGAACCTCCGACGGCAGCATCACATGCGCCAGACTCAAGGGCCAAACCCTCGACAGCCACACGAGCGACGGTCGCATCCATCTCTCGGACGTGACGGTCGCGTCCGTCAGGGCCAACTCATCCGACGGGTCCATCACCATAGAGGGCCTTCGTGCAGGCGAGGCCGAGGTCCGCACCAACGACGGGACCATTCGCATCGAGTACACGCCCGACGCACCGAAGGCCCTCCACGTCACGGCGACCACGTCGGACGGCAGCATTACGCTCGTCACCCCGCCGGGCCTGTCCGCGGCGATCGACGCCAGCACAAATGACGGCTGGATTCAGACGGATCTACCCATCACCATTCGCGGCAAGGTCGGCAAGTCCCTCAGCGGCGCCATCGGCGACGGCGAAGGCAGAATCTACCTGAAGACCAGCGACGGATCGATCACGATCCGCTGAACCACCAATCAAGGAGACAACATGATGAAATCGCGTTCTCTGAGGCACAGCCTCTCATACATCCTGGGCAGTCTGCTGCTCGTCACCGTATCCGGCTGCAACGAGGAATTGACCAGTTGGGGTGGAACCAGCCAGTCGAAATCTGAGAGGACCATCACCCGGCAGATCGCTTTGGGCGGGTCCGACACACTCGACGTGGCCACGCGGGGCGGGTCTGTCACCGTCACCGGGACGGACACGGCCGACTGTAGTCTCGAAGCCAGGATTGTCGCCCACGCGCCAACCGAGGAAGAGGCCCAGACCTTGGCGGAACAGGTGGAGATCGTCGATCAGATCAGCGGATCGACCCTGAGAATCCGCTCCCGCGAGCCCGACCTGGAGAACAATCGTTCGATCAGCGTCAGCTACACAATCGCGGTCCCCCGGCGGCTGAACATTCAATGCGACAGCAAGTACGGCAGCCTGGACATTTCGAGCGTCGAGGGCCATGTCGTGGGCACAAGCAACAACGGCTCGATCAAAGCCCGGGACATTCAGGGCCGGACCGATCTGAGCACCTCCTATGGCTCCATCGAGTGCCGCAATGTGGTCGGCCAGTCCATCCGGCTTCACAGCAGCAACGGGTCCATCACCATGGCGAACCTGCGAGGTTCGACGACCGCGGAGACATCCTACGGCGTGATCGCCTGCGAGGGTTTCGCCGACGGCGACCTGAAGCTTCAGAGCGGGAATGGGCGAATCGGAATCTCCGACGCCCGGTTCGGCGTCTGCGAGGCGAAGTCCTCGTATGGCGCGATCGCCGCCAGCCGCCTCGCGGGTGATTCCATCGATCTGCACTCGGGCAACGGGAGTGTGGAGGTGGACGGCGCCGAGGCGAAGACCTTGAACGCCTCGTCCTCGTATGGCCGTATCGCAGCGACCGGGATCGCAGCGGCGACTCTCAAAGCCGAGTCGGGCAACGGGAGCGTCCACGTGTCCTGTGCGCCCGCCGCACCGGCCGATCTCGATGCCCAGCTCAAGAGCTCCTACGGCAGCGTCGAACTCGCGGCGCCGCAGCGGTTCGCAGGCGAGGTGTACCTGCGCACGAGCTACGGGGCAATTCACACGGACCTGCCGATAACGGCCAGCGGCGAACTCACCAAGAAGAAGATCGTCGGCAGGATCGGCGATGGAGCCGGCAAGATTCACATGGAGAGCGGGAACGGATCGGTTGAGTTGAAGTAGCGTGCAGCACGACGCTGTCGAAGTCGAACACGCAGCAGGCGAGCATTTTAGTTTGCCCGGCATGGCGAGACAAGCTACAATCTCCGCGTGATTACGCGAAGAACGACGACAACCGTACACGTTAGCTCCGTGCCGCTTGGTTCCTGTGCCCCCGTGGTGATCCAGTCCATGACGAAGGTTCCCACGACGGACATCGACCGCTGCGTGGGGCAGGTCGAGGAACTGGTCCAGGCAGGTTGTGAGCTGGTTCGCATCGCGGTGCCGCGGAAGGCCGACACGGAGGCCTTCGGCCTGATCGCTCGGCAGGTCCGTGTGCCGCTGGTTGCGGACATCCACTTCAGTCCGGCGCGAGCCATCGAGGCCATCGAAGCCGGCGCCGCCAAGATCCGCCTGAACCCGGGCAACATCAAGAACCGGGACGACATCCATCGCATCATCGACGCCGCCAAGGCGCACAACGTCGCGATCCGTGTCGGGGTCAACGAAGCCAGCATTCGGGACCTGACACAGGAACCGATCCCCTTCTCGGAGCGGGTGGACCTCATGCTCGCGGAGATGACGCAGTACGTGCGTCTCTTCGAGGATCGCGGTTTCGACCGGCTGGTGCTCAGCGCCAAGACGAGCGACACGCTGCGAACCATCGAGGTCAACCGACGCATCGCGGCGGCGTTCCGTTACCCCCTTCACCTGGGCCTGACCCACGCCGGCTTGCCCGAGCACGCGAGAATCCCTTCCGCCATCGCCCTGGGGACCCTGCTGGCCGAGGGGATCGGCGACACGATCCGCGTCAGCGCCGCGGGCAATCCGGTGATCGAGACGGGGATGGCCCAAGAGATCCTCACCTCCCTGGGACTTCGCGAACAACGAGGGCTTGAGTTGATCGTCTGCCCCACGTGCGGGCGCACGGAGATCGACGTGGTCGAGCTGGCTCGCAAGGTCGAGCAGGCCATCCGATCGCTCGACAAGCCGCTTCGCATCGCCGTGATGGGTTGCGTGGTCAACGGGCCGGGCGAGGCCGCAGATGCCGACTTCGCCATCTGCGCCGGGAAGGACAAGGCCTATTTCTATCGCAATGGCCAGAAGATCGCGACGGCGTCCGAATCCGAGATCATCCCGAAGCTGCTGGAGGCGCTGGCTGCCCTGTAGCGAGACGAACAGAGGGAGGCTCGACCCACGTGACCGCACAAACCCAAGACATGCTCAAAAGGCTTGGAATCGCGGTGGTCTTCGGCATCGCCTTCGCGTACATCGAATCGGCCGTTGTGGTCTACCTGCGCGCGATCTTCCATCCGCACGGTTTCACGTTTCCGCTGGAGATGTTCGGCGTCACCGCTGAAGCGAAGCGGCTCTTCGTGATCGAAGTCGGGCGGGAGGCGGCCACCCTTGTGCTGATCTTGACGGCCGCCTGGCTCTTCGGACGTCTGATGCAGGAGCGAGCCGCCTATTTCCTGGTCATCTTCGCCGTGTGGGACGTGTTCTATTACGTCTGGCTCAAAGTCCTGCTGGATTGGCCGGGGTCGATCATGGACTGGGACGTGCTGTTCCTGATCCCCGTGGTCTGGGCTTCGGCGGCCCTGTACCCGGTGCTCGTGTCGGCACTGATGTTCGCATTCGGCGCGGCGATTCTGTATCGCTGCGCGCACGGACGGCCCCTGGTCGTCACTCGCTGGGACTGGCTGGGCTGGCTCGCTTCGACATGTATCGTCATCGCGGCGTTCTGTCTTGGAGGCAGGCGAATCACGCATGCGGACTATGCGGAGCAATTCCCCCTGTGGCTCTTCGCCGCGGGCTTCGCGCTGGGCGTCGGCGTTTGCATCCGGGCGACAAGCAGGCGAAACGGACGTCGGGAATTGCAGACGACTGCCGCGACGGCATAGGAACTACGGGACTTATGAGACCTATGCGACTTCTCAACTGGGCTGCGTCGTAGACGGGCTCGGACTGGAGGGCCGGCGCCAGCCGGAGCGGCGCCCTCCCTCGGCCTGGGCGTCGGCGCCGCCGTCCTGCGAGACGAACGACTCGAACCGCCCGAAGATCATCTTGCCCGCCGAGGTTTGCAGGGAACTCGTCACACTCAGAATGATGTCCCTGCCGATCTTGCTCCGCGCCCCCTCGACGACGATCATCGTCCCGTCGTCCAGGTAGCCGATGCCCTGATCAGCCTCTTCCCCCGGCTTGACGATCCGGACCCGCATGGTCTCGCCGGGCAGGGCCACGACCTTGAGCGAGTTCGCCAGATCGTTGATGTTGACGACATCGACCCCGCGGACCTGGGCGACCTTCGTGAGGTTATAGTCCGTGGTGACCAGCCGGCCGTTGTAGATCTTGGCGAAGAGCATCAGCTTCTGATCGACCCCCTTGGCCTCCTCGACTTCCGCCACGGAGGTCTCGTCGATCTCGACGTCGATGGTGGAGCTTGCCTGCATCTTCTTGAGCACGTCTAAGCCGCGACGCCCGCGGTTGCGCTTGAGCTTGTCCGAGGAATCCGCAATGAGCTGCAGCTCGTTCAGAACGAAGCGAGGTACCACGACAGGGGCGTCGAACAGGCGGCTCTCGCACAGATCCGCGATTCGACCATCGACAATCGCCGACGTGTCGAGGACCAGCGGTCTCGACCCCTTCGTCTGCTTGGCGAACTCGACATACGGAATGACGAAACGGAAATCGTCCTTCGTCCGCATCACGATGCTGATCGTGAAGTAACAGATGCAGATTCCGAACATCCATTTGATCGCCAGGCTGGCCCGGGGCACCAGCGGGATCTTGTACGTCTCTCCGATCATATCCACGGCTTGGGCCAGCACGGCGGCAATCAGCATGCCGACCAGCAGGCCAAAGAACACGCCCGCGAGGGCGGTGAGCTTGCGCTTGGGCGTCAGGATGTCGAGCAGCAGGAAGAACACGACCAGTCCGAGCCCACTGATCACGACCGCCCACCAACTGTTGGAGTTGGCGCCATCGGAGAGAACCGTGGAAGCGGCGTTGACCATCAGCACCGAGATCACGATGATGATGAAGATACCCCTGAACAGCCAGAGCAGCATTGCCATGACTCCTTATGTATGAACGACAGAAATATGACAGAAGACAATCGATTATAGCGTCCGGCGCCCCCCGCCGCAATGACTACATCCGAGCGACAACGACATGGGTGTACGTCCGTATCTGCACTGATGCGATGGAGGTTCAGTAGGACCGTGGGTTGTCATTCCCGCGGAGCGGGAATCCATTCATGGGGTCGCGCTCAATCCCACGGTTCCTGGATTCCTGCTTGGCGCAGGAATGACAGGGTCGATTCCCAAAGCTCGAGACAACCCACCCACAAGGATGAATCGCGCCCGCGACGCGTGCGCCCGCCGTCGGGATCTCCGACCTCCGTCGTAAGAAGCGAGCGGAGACGCCCGCCCCAGCAATACGAAACGGGCCTTCCCCTGATTGGGAAGGCCCGTATGGCACTGCTATTCTCATCCTTCGCTCGGTCGGACTACCCCTGCGTCGGAGGCTCGGGACTGGGCTCTTGCGAGTCGCCGCTGGCGGCTTTCGCCTGGGCTCGTTTCAGGAGCGCGTCCTTGATGCGGAGGGTATCGCCGCCGGCGTCGCCGGCCGCAACAGGCCGGGGAGCCTGCTTCGGCGACTTCTTTGGTGCGGCAGCCGGTGCGCCGTGATCCTCGGGGGCCGGCGCCGCCGCCCACTGGACTCTTCGCAGGCTCAGGCCGATCTTGCGGGCTTCGGGATCGACCTTCAGGATCTTCACTTCGACCTCGTCGCCCGGCTTGACCACATCCTGCGGCTTGTCGATCTTGTGATCCGCCAGCTCGGAGATGTGCAGCAGACCTTCCAGCTCGGATTCCAGCTCGACAAACGCACCGAAATTGGTGAGCTTGGCGATCTTGCCCTTGATGATCTGGCCCGGGATGTACTTCTCGGGAATCGCGTGAATCCAGGGATCCTCGCTCATCTGCTTCATGCCCAGCGAGATCCGCTGCTTTTCCTCGTTGACCTCGAGGACGACGCACTTGACCTCCTGGCCCTTCTGCAGGGCCTCGCTCGGATGGCCGTACTTGCGGGTCCAGCTCAGGTCCGAGATGTGGATCATGCCGTCGATGCCCGGCTCGATCTCGACGAACGCGCCGAAATTGGTCATGCTGCGGACGTTCGCGGTCACAATGGTCCCCGGCGGATACTTGCGGGCCGCCAGTTCCCACGGGTTCGGCTCTGTCTGCTTCATGCCCAGCGAGATCTCCTGCTTCTCCTTGTTCACGTTGAGCACGACCACCTGAATCTCGTCGTCGAGGTTGACCATCTCGCTCGGGTGCGAGAGCCGACGGGTCCAGCTCATCTCGCTGATGTGGACGAGACCTTCGATCCCGTCTTCCAGGCGGACGAAGACACCGTAGTTCATCACGTTAACGACCTTGCCGCCGACGCGAGAGCCGACCGGGTACTTGTTCTCGACGTTCTCCCACGGGCTCGGCTGCTTCTGCTTGAGACCCAGGGAGATCTTCTCGTTCTCCTTGTCCACGCCGATGACGACGCACTCGATCTCCTGATCGATGCTGACCACTTCGGACGGGTGGGAGATCCGGCCCCAACTGAGGTCCGAGATGTGCAGCAGGCCGTCCAGGCCGCCGAGATCGACGAACACGCCGAAGTCGGCGATGTTCTTGACGACGCCCTTGCGGAGCTGCCCGACCTCGATCTCGTTGAGGATCTTGTCCTTGCTGGCCTTGCGTTCTTCCTCGATGAGCTTGCGGCGGGAAACCACGATGTTGCGGTTTTCCACGTCGATTTTGAGGACCTTGCACTCGACTTCTTTGCCGATGAACCGGCTGATGTCTCCGGGCTTGCGAATATCGACTTGCGAGGCGGGCAGGAAGACGGGGACGCCGATATCGACGAGCAGACCGCCCTTGATCCGGCGGATGACGCGACCCTTGACGACGTCGCCTTCCTTCTTCGTGTTGATGATGTACTCCCAGCCCCGGATCATGTCCGCTTTGCGTTTGCTCAGCAGGATCAGTCCACTTTCGGAGTCGGTGTCCTCCAGGAGGACCTCGATCTCCGTGCCCGGCGCCGCCTCTTCAGGAGTATCGAATTCACCCGCATCGACCACCCCCTCGCTCTTGAGGCCCACCTCGACAATCACGTCGTTGCCGATCTGCGAAACGATCGTGCCCTTGAGAATGGTGCCCGGCAGACGAGAATCCACTTTCCGCTGGAGCACTTGTTCGAGGTACTGGTTTTCGCCGTCCCCGAACATCTCCTGAATCTGCTGTTCCAGCTTCTCGTCGGACAAACCCAGCCTGTTGATTAAGTTCCGATCTACCATACGATGTCATTCCCCTGTGGAGTTTTGGATCTCGCCGGCCGATGCCCCACATACACACCGGCAGGCTCTCACAGCGTGTTGCAGTAACCAAAAAGTTAGTCAAACGCTTTCGCGTTCCCGCCTACGCAGCGGAAACGGGTATTCTACCGTTTTTCGTCGAAGCTCTCCAGGTGCTTGACAAATTCATCAATCACCCAGTTCGGCGTGGACGCGCCGGCCGTGACCCCGGCCACTTGCCGCCCAAACAGTACATTTTTATCAAGTTCATCCCAGTTCTGCAAGTGAAAGGTGGCGTTATTGTGATTTTTGCACAACTCCGCCAGCCGGCGGGTATTCGCGCTGTGGAGCCCCCCCAACACGAACATAATATCCACCTCCTGGCACAGGGCAATCGCGGATTCCTGGCGTTTCACCGCCTCCTTGCACAGGGTGTTGATGACCTTCAGCTCGCGAAAGCTGCCCCGACCGATGGCCCCCAGCATCCGCCCGAAGTGTTCCGGACTCTGCGTGGTCTGGCAGACGATCCCGAGCCGCTTGTCCGAGGGCAACTTGCCCAGGTCCTGCTCATCCGCAACGACCGCGACGTGCTGGACACACCCCATAACCCCCTGGACCTCGGGGTGATTCTCCTCCCCAATGATGACGACCTCGTATCCCTCCTCTTCGAGCTGTTTGGCGATCTCCTGAACGCGTTTGACCAGAACACAGGTGGCGTCGACGATCCGCAGGCCCTTCTCGCGGAGCCGATCCAATTCCTGGGGCGCAACCCCGTGGGAGCGGATCAGGACCGTCCCGGAATCGACCCCTTCGGCCGACTGGACCGTCTGCAGGCCGGCGGTGGCCAAACGCTCCACGACGTCTTTGTTATGGATGATCGGCCCCAGACTATAGACCCGCTCCTGCGGACCGGACTCAGCCAGAATCCGCTCGGCCGTGCGAATGGCATTCCGAACCCCGGGACAGAACCCGCATTTCGCTGCAACCCTGACCTTCATAGAACCCCCACTACTGCTCCGACTGGACGATGGTTCGAGTCCATGCCCACCGTACCCAAAAGAAACGGGAGCGGATGCAACCACCCGTTCCCGTACATGGCTTCATCCGACCCCGGTCGGGGGTCGGGGTGCTTGCAGCGATCCGTCGGCCCTCATGTTAGTCGCTGATCCCGACGAATCGCCTTGATCTGATCGGCGTGCTTTCGCACGCACGGATCATTCCGACTCCTACAGTCCCCGAATCCGCACGTTGCGGAACTCGACCCGGCTGCCGTGACTCTGCAGGCCGATATACCCGCCATCGCGCGTCAGGCCGGGGTGTACATCCGCCTTATAAGGATAGTACGTCACATCCGTGTCAACGATCTTCCTGCCGTTGAGGGCGACTTTGATTCGCGTCCCGCGGGCGGTGATGACCATCGTCTGCCATTGCCCTGCCTGTTTTGTCGCCCGCTCCGACGGCGCCTGAACGTCGTAAATGCTCCCGGTGTACTGGTACGGGTTCAGGTCCCGCCATTGCTCGGCGTAGTCGTCCAGGATCTGGATTTCCATGCCCGCGTAGGCGGGATCGCCCTCCAGAGGCGAGCGGATAAAAACCCCGCTGTTGCCCCCAGGGGAGACGCGGAACTGAAGCGACAGCCGGAAGTCGTCATACCGGCGGAGCGTCGCCAGCCACCCGCCGTCCTGCCCCTCGGTGAACAGGACGCCATCCCGGAAGCGCCACGTCCCCTGCGCCCCGCCGATCTGCTGCCAGCCGATCAGGCCGGTCGAGAGCAGGTCGTCGCCGCCTGCGAGAGCGAGCGACCAGTCCTCGCGCACATGCCAGCGCGAGCAGGAGCCGGCCCCCAAGGCCACCGCCAGCAGCAGCACTGCGGAAATCGCTTTCGTCCCATTCATGTCATCACTCCTCCGGATCCGATCACGTGTATGAAGATCGTGATTCATTTAACCAGTTTATCTCCTGAACACGGTCTTCGTCAAGACCCAAGGCGAAGATGGCCCGGCTCCTCGACCTCCGGCGAGGCAATTGAGAAACCCTCCCGGGCGGGTATAATCGGGCCGTATGGCACAACCGATGGAAAACCTGAGCCCGGCGATGAAGCAGTTTCATCACTTCAAGACCAGGCACCCGGACTGCATCCTGTTCTTTCGCATGGGCGATTTCTACGAGACCTTCTACGAGGACGCCAAGACCTGCTCGCGCGTGCTCGGCCTGACGCTGACCAGCCGGGACAAGAACAGCGAGAACCCCGTCCCGCTCGCGGGCGTGCCCTACCATGCCATCGACGGATACCTCAAGAAGATGCTCCAGGCGGGCTTCCGCGTCGCGGTCTGCGAGCAGATGGAGGACCCCAAGACCGCCAAGGGCGTCGTCAAGCGCGACGTCGTTCGCATCGTGACGCCCGGCACCCTCACCGACGACATGCTCCTGGAGGACAAGAAGGACAACTTCCTCTGCGCGATCGACCTGGACGTCAAGGGCTTCGCCGCGATGAGCTGGGTCGATATCTCGACCGGGCACTTCTTCGTCCAGCGAGTCCCCGAGAAGGAGCTGCTCAGCGAATTGCAGAGGCTCGCGCCCGCCGAGTGCCTGCTGGCGAACCGACGAGGCGAGTTGTTCGACGTGGAGACCCGCCGGCTCGCGAACGACATCGGCCGGCTGACCCGCGCGATTGTCACCGAGCGGCCGAGCTGGTACTTCGATCCGTATCAGTCGAAACAGCGGCTGCTCAAGCACTTCGGAACCGCGAATCTGGAAGGCTTCGGCATCCGCGACGGCGATCAGGACCTCATCCCCCCCGCCGGAGCGATCATCGAGTACCTGAACGAGACGCAGCGGACCACGCTCGGACACATCCAGAGCCTGCGTCGAATCACCCGTCGGAACTTCCTCCAGATCGATCCGGTCTCGCTTCGCAGCCTGGAGATCCTCCAGACGATCCGCGCCGAGGGCCGCAAGGGCTCGCTGCTCGCCTGCCTTGACGAGACCCTGACCGGCATGGGCGGCCGGATGTTCCGCAACTGGCTGTGCATGCCGCTATGCGAGGTGGCTGCCATCGAGCTGCGCCAGGACGCCATCCAGGAACTGCGGGAGAACGCCCAGGTCCTCGCCCAGATCCGCGAGCTGCTCGCCAACATCTCCGACACCGAGCGAATCGCGGCGAGGATCAGCACGCTCCGCGCGAGTCCTCGCGACCTGCTGGCCCTGGCCCGCACGCTGCGCCAGGTGCCCACGCTGCGGGAGCTGCTGGGCCAGATGCAGACGGATCTGCTCGCCCGCCTCGCGGGGCAGTGTGACAGTATGGACGAACTGGCGGACCTGCTCGAATCGGCCGTCGAGCCGGATGCCCCCGCGCACACGCGCGAAGGCGGGTTCATCCGGACCGGCTTCTCGCAGGAACTGGATCGCCTGCGCTCGATCTCCACCGACGGCCAGAGCTGGCTCCGCGACTACCAGAGGCAGGAGTCGCAGCGGACGGGCATCGCGAACCTGAAGGTCGGCTTCAACAAGGTCTTCGGCTACTACATCGAGATCAACAACACCGCGGCCGAAAAAGTCCCGCCCGACTACATCCGAAAGCAGACGGTCAAGAACGCCGAGCGATACATCACCGAGCGGCTCAAGGAATACGAGAATGAAGTGCTCACTGCCGAGGAGCGGGCGCTGACACTCGAACAGAAGCTCTTCGAGGACCTCCGCCAGGAGGCGGCCAGGCACGTCGCTCGTATGCAGCAGCTTGCGGACACGGTCGCCCAGTGCGATTGCCTGGCGTGCCTGGCGCACGTCGCAATCCGACGGAACTTCAGCCGGCCCAAGGTCACGAACGACGCGAGATTGGTCATTCGCGAGGGCAAGCACCCAGTCCTCGCGGAGATGCTGGGCGCCGAGTTCGTGCCCAACGACGTGGAACTGGGCGACGGGTCCGGCCAGATCGCGGTCATCACCGGTCCCAACATGAGCGGCAAGAGCACCTACATCCGCCAGATCGCCCTGCTCGCACTGATGGCCCAGACCGGCTCCTTCATCCCCGCGAAAGAGGCCGAGATCGGCCTCGTGGACCGCATCTTCACCCGCGTCGGCGCCTCGGACGAATTAACTCGCGGCCAGTCCACGTTCATGGTCGAGATGACCGAGACCGCCAACATCATCAACAACGCGACCGCCCAATCGCTCGTCATCCTCGACGAAGTCGGTCGGGGCACAAGCACCTACGACGGCCTGTCGCTTGCCTGGGCGATCACCGAGCACCTGGCGACGCGATTGAAGTGCCGGACCCTGTTCGCGACGCACTACCACGAACTGACTGAGCTGGCGGAACTGTTCGACAACATCCGCAACTACAATGTCGCGGTCCGCGAATGGATGGACGAGGTCGTGTTCCTGCACCGCATCCTGCCCGGCGGCACGGACAAGAGTTACGGCGTCCACGTCGCCAAACTGGCCGGCATCCCGAAATCGATCCTGACCCGCTCCAACGAGATCCTCGAAGAGCTCGAATCGGTCTTCGCCAAGGAAGCCACCGGTGACCGCTTAGCCCGCAACAAAACAAAGGAATCCGACCGCGACACCCTCTTCGTCCAAAAGCACAAGAGCGTCTTGGACAAGCTCGCGTCGATCGACGTGAACCACCTCACGCCCATAGAAGCCATGAACCTCCTGAACCAGATCAAGAACGAGATACAACGCGAGGAACCGTAGCATGGGCATCTTGCCCATGACTCGCAGTTCTATCTTGGAGACTCTGTCCCCAAACCCCTGGCATTTGGCGCTTTGGACCAATAGCATGACGGCAAGGCAAATTCGGACGACCCCTCTTCGTCGGTCGCGTCTCCTCGCACGACAACGACAAGGTCCTTGCAGATCAGGAGGTGGGTTCCTACAATACAGGTATGATCAGCGACGAAACATTGAATGAGGTGAAACGCCGTCTGGTGGGTGGTTTTCATCCCGACAAGATTATCCTCTTCGGCTCCCAGGCCCGAGGCACAGCCGATGACCGCAGCGACGTGGATATCCTCGTGGTATGCGAAGTCGCCGACGGCCGCAGATCGCTGACGCTGGCCATGGACCGGGCTTTGTGGGGCCTGAGACTGGCGAGAGACATCGTCGTTCTGACGCCGGAGGAGTACGAGCGAGACCGGCAGATCCCCGGCACCATCGCCCGACCCGCTTCGCTGGAAGGAAGAGTCCTCTATGAAAACGCCGGATGGACGGGCCCAGCGCGAAGTCGGAGAGCAGAACTGCTCTCCATCCTTTGACTGTCTCAGGTTTACCGCGGCCTACCGAGTAGGGTGGAAGTCACAAGAGGTGCCTTTAGGCCAACGGCTGCGCAAGCTTGATGGATTGCCTCCCGGTCTATACTGCAAAGTTCCGGCCCGAGGTAAATGCACTCAATCAGTCTGTCTGTCAGGATCAAAAGGGACATCAATGCCGTCTGCGGGCACCGGAACGGCCCATTCTTCGGCCATACGGAGAGAAATGACAACACGGAACTCTCGCTCCCATTCGAATGCTCGGTGCTTGTAGAAGAATCTGTGCTCCATGCCAACACGGAGTCTTTCGGTATGGAGGTCTACATACCTGACCCTGCCCCAATAGGGTTCCTCTTCGCCAAATCGTGGAGCCAATCGAAACGGCTGGAGTGCGGTCCTCAATCGCTCGGCCGAGGTTCTAACAGCGACTCCCATACGATTACTGGCATAAAGCTTCCACATCGCGGCGCTCTCGTAGTCGGCACAGTGCCAGCAGTTGATTTTTGTGAGTCGGCGCAGTTCTTCAAACGCTCGATCTGGATAGTCGAGATCAGGGTAACGAGGATCAGTAGGGAAGTCGTGCGCCAGCACAGCAACAGCGCCCTCGAACGGGTCCTCGAACTGGCGAGCGGAAGGAAAGTGCGGCAGGTCCTCTGTGACCGTCTGCCATACGATATCGAGGTTTACATCGAAATACCCGTGGATCAGGCGATCCCGCAGCCCTGCGATCTTCTTCCATGGCAGATCGGGGTGCTTCCGCCGGAACTCGGGCGAGACTCCTTTCGCAGCCTCGCCGATGATCTCGAGCAGATGGACCAGCGACAAACACAGCTTGCGGTCTGTATCCAGGTCACCTCTCGTCTGACCACGTGCCATTTCCATCGCTTCACGAGCGGCGTCGCACATGTGACCAAGCCGAGTCTGGTCATCCATGTGCATATTGCACCTCTGCCTGGGCCACGACCCTGTCGCGGAAGTAACGACTTAGGTCCTGGGGTGTTCGTAGGTCTATCTTCCGGCCGCCAAACAGGGTGGAGAGTTCCTCCTCCATGTCGAACAGTCGAAAGAACCCGGGCACATGACCCGGTTCGAAGTCTACGAGTATATCGACATCACTATCAGGTTTGAAATCGTCTCTCAGGGCGGAGCCGAAAATCGCCAACCGCAGGATATGGTGCCGGCGGCAGAAGTCGGCGACTTTGTCCTTGTCTATTGTGATCTTCCCATTCATAGGCATACCTCAAAGAGGATCGTACACTCCTCAGAGGGGCTAGGTCAAGATGATCTTTGTCGGCGGGTGGATGTCTGTTCGGAGTTCAGCGTTTACGCGGTCCTGAATCACCTGAAGGCGGGACTCCAAGCCTCGTGGAGGCATGGCTCGCGTGTGCTGATGACGGTTCGCTACCCCAGCAACGCCGGGAGGAGTTCCTCTGCTGGGCCGAGGTGGATTTCGTCAAAGACATCCGCTGCATTCTCCGGCGGCTCCAGGTTGACGAGGATCGCTCGGGCTCCATGGTCCTTGGCCGTGAAGACGAAGTCGCAGGCGGGATGGACCGTGCAGGAGGTCCCCACCGCCAGGAAGAGGTCACACGCATTCACCGCGTCGTCGCAGGCACGGTAGGCGTCTGGGGGCAGCATCTCCTCGAAGAGCACGACGTCGGGACGCAGGACTGCCCCACACCTCTCGCAATGGGGGACCTCCGTCTCGTAGAGGTCCCAGTCCTCGAAGGGCATCACAGCACATCGTGGATTCATGCAGCGGGTGTGACTCAGGCGGCCGTGCAGCTCGATCACGCCGGGACTTCCCGCTCTCTGGTGCAGGCCGTCGATGTTCTGAGTCACCACCGTCAGGGATTGTGTCGCGGTCAGCTTGTCCTGGAGGGCGGCGATCGCCTGATGGGCCGGATTGGGCTTGGCTGTCTTTGCGGCCCGTCGCATGAAGCTGATGAGTCGCCAGACGCGGAGGGGATCGGTGTGCAGAGCGGTCGCGGTGGCGCAGGCTTCCGGGTCGAATTGCTTCCATAGGCCGCCGTGACCGCGGAAGGTGTCGAGACCCGATGCGGCAGAAACCCCCGCCCCCGTGAGGATGACGATGCGTTCATATGCCGCGATGTCGATTCGGTCAGTCACCTCGACCTCCCATCGAGAGAATCCATGCCCTGCCTGCTTCGAGTCTCTCGTTCGCAGGCAGAAACCGGGAAGGATCGTACACCTGACAACAGGCCGGGGCAAGATCATCCTCGCAAATCCGGACTCTGACTCCCGAAATACAAGGATGATCGACTCCATCGCATTGGAGCAGACAACACGACGGTTGCTGCTGAGACTCCATCGGGGCAAGGAAATTCCTTGCATCGGAGCCTCCGAACGGGCTTAATGGTACTGCCTGAGCGTGAGGAATGCATGCTGTCGTTTCTGATTGCGCTCGGGAGCTTTGGTGGATACAAGGAGCATCGCTATGAAGAAGAAGGGAAGTCTGGTCATCGTTGCGTTGCTGGGTCTGTCGTTCGTGTTGGCGGGCTGCTCGGAGGTGGGGATCACGGGCCGGCGGCAGTTGAACTTCATGCCGGACTCAATCATCAACTCGATGAGCATCGAGCAGTATGGCACGTTCATCAAAGAGAGTAAGCTGAGCACCGACGCGACCAAGAGCGCGATGGTCAAACGCGTCGGGGAGAACATCCGCAATGCCGTGAGCCGGTACTCCAAGGAGACCGGCGGCGAGGACCCGTTCGCAAGCTACGAGTGGGAATTCAATCTCGTCGATGACCCGAACGTCAACGCGTTCGCCATGCCCGGCGGCAAGGTCGTCGTCTATACGGGCATCCTGCCCCTGACGCAGAACGAAGCGGGACTGGCGGTCGTGGTGGGTCACGAGATCGCCCACGTCTATGCCAAGCACGGGTCGGAGCGGATGAGCCAGCAGTTGGCGGTTCAGTTGGGCAGCGTGGCGCTGTCCACCGCCTTGAAAAATCAGCCGGAGGCGACCAGGAGCATCTTCACGAGCGCCTTCACCGTGGGCTCGCAGGTCGGAGTTCTCCTGCCCTATAGCCGCAAGCACGAGTACGAAGCGGATCGCCTGGGTACGATCTTCATGGCCATGGCCGGCTACGATCCCCACGAGGCCGTGACCTTCTGGCAGCGGATGTCGGCTGCGAAGGGAGAGGGGTCCTCGACGCCGGCATTCCTCAGCACACACCCGGCCGGTGCCAGCCGGATCAAGGCGCTCCAGGAACTGCTCCCCGAGGCAATGGAGTACTACAAGCCGGCGACGAAGTAGCCAGAAGGTGTGCACAGCACAGCCTGCTACGCCGTCCATCCAGAAGTGGTGGGCAAAAGCCGCGGACACCGTTTGGAGTTCCGCCTTCAGGCGGATTGAGACCGCGTAAACGCGGAACTCTGAACAGGCCATACGCCGATAGGCTGCCTACCGAATTGACGTGGACGGCGTACTACACAGGCTGCGGACGCAGAGGTTCGCGGTGTGCCGGTGACGGCCCAGTAGCACGGGCATCTTGCCCGTGATTCCGACTGCATGGGCGGGGCGCCCATGCCACAAAACGCCTCACGGCGTCACTACAAGCGAGGCTGCTGAGCGGCCCGCCAGGGCGCCGGTGGACCAGCACATCTGGAGGTTGTAGCCGCCGCAGGGACCATCCAGGTCGATCACTTCGCCCGCGAAGAACAGGCCCGGCCGGACCTTCGATTGCAGGGTCTTGGGATCGATCTGGTCCCGGCTGACACCGCCTCGCGTGACCGTGGCCTTGGAGATCGGCTCGGTGCCTGTGATGGACAGAGGCAATCGCTTGATCGTCCGGATCAAGTGTTTGCGCACGGTGTGCGGGAGCTGGCCGGCCTGCCCGTCCTGGGCACAGCCCGCGAGCAGGCACAGCGTCTGCGAGACCTGTCGCGGCAGCAACAGGCACTCCGATAAGACGTTCGCGACGGTCTTCTTCGCCTGGGCCTGCAATCCCTGCTGCAACTGCCGATCCAACTGTGCCTCGTCCAGATCGGGCAGAAGATCGATCTCGACGCGGATACCGCACTGCCCGTCGAAGAGCGCATCGGTCACATGCCGGCTGAGGTCCTGGGCCGCCGACCCGCCGATGCCGCGCTGCGTGAATAGCATATTGCCTGCGGAGACGACTAGGTGTGCGCCCACGGTCGCTCGCAGTCTGACGTTCACCACAGAGACGCCCGCCAGCTCGCTCACCCAGGTTTCCCGTGCCACCAGAGGCACCAGCGCCGGCTTGGGCGCGATGACGGTGTGGCCCACCTGTGCCGCAAAACGGTACCCATCGCCTGTGGAGCCCGTCTGGGGCCAGGACAGGCCGCCCGTCGCCAGGATGACTCGCGAGGCATGGACCTGCCCCCCTGCCGTGCGGATCACGAAGCCATCGTCGCCGGCAGCGACATCCTCGACGTGCGAGTGATAGCGGATGCGGACGCCGAAGCGGATGGCTTCAGCGACAAGGATGTTGCGGATATCGGCCGCCTGGTCGCTGATTGGAAACACACAGCCGTCCGCTTCGACCGTGCTGGGCAGTTGGCGCCACTGGAAGAACTCCCTGACCTGGTCGGGCCCGAACTCGTACAGCGCCTGTCGCAGGAAGCGTCCCGGCTTGCCGAAGGCCTTGGCGAGGTCTTCCGGTCCTCCCACGTGGGTGAAGTTACACCGCCCTCCGCCGGTGAGCAGGAGCTTGCGTCCGGCGGTCGTGTTGGTCTCCAGGACCAGGACGCCAGCACGGTTCTGTGCCGCATGGATGGCAGCGGTCAATCCCGCCGGGCCTGCCCCGATAATGCAGAGATCCTCCATCCTCACTCCGTGGCAATACCCGCAACGCGAGGGTCATCCTCCCGAATGGCAACCTCGACCCATTCCCTGGTGTCGGCGCCGAAGTATTCCAGGCAGGCCGCGAGCAGGTAGTTCACCACCTCGCGGAGTTCCGCGTTGCCCGACCCGAGCGAGGCCTCCCCCAGCCAGACCATCTTGCTGTACGTCGGCTGGCCTTCGTCCCTGCCATATAGACGGATCTTGAGCCAGTGAGTATAGGCCATGTCCACATAGGGCACATAGCTCGTGTAGGCGAACCCCCAGCCGAAGTGGTGCCCGGGTCGGCCATAGTAGTACCCGCCGACCGGGCCGTAGAGCGGTGCGTAGCCCACGACGCGATGCGAATCGATCCCCGCCTCGAACGTGAGCAGGTATGCAGCGCCCGGCTCCGCTTCGACCGGGTTGTACCCGTCGCCCTGGAGCAGGTCTCGGACCTTCGACGCGATCTGCTTGCGCAGGATGGGGTTGGCAGCGTTGGGGTCGGCCGCGATGTACACCGGCGCCGTCCGACTCAGCGGCTCGGCCAGGTCCGAATAGGCATTCACCCGCACTCTGTATGTCGGCGTGCAGCCGGCCGCACACGCAGCCGCGACAACAAGAATCCACGCTGACTTGCTCATGCCAGTTCCTTTCTTCATCTGCGTTCCAACTGTCAGGCGGCTATTGTCCGCTCCGCCTGTGAAGAAATCAACAGGTTCCCGCCTGCATGGATATTCCGCGAATTCGCCAAAAGTTAATAGGGGTTTAACAGGATCCTAGCAGTTTCTGCGTATCGTTCAGTAGATGCAATGGACAATGACTCAGTCACACAATCGAATACGCTGAGGTGACCCTATGAACCAGACGCTTGAAGCCCAGAGCCAAACGGAAGCACAGACACACGCCGGGGCCTGTGGGGATGTGCAATTCAACGTCTTCGAGGTCCTGCGGATCGCGGATGAGTTGCAGCACAAGGCCGCGCGGTTCTTCCTTCGCGCCGCCGAGCGGTTCGACGATCATCGCAAGCGGAACATCTGCTACAGCCTGGCAGCCTGGCGGGCCCGGCATCAGCAGGCATGGGCCCGCATCCGGCGAGAGTACTCCGAACGGACAGGTCAGTTCGGCACATTCGATCCTGACAACTATCTCCTTTCCAATCCACAAGTTATGGCAAGTCTGGCTTGCTTCTCAGTGCGCCCGGGCTCGCGAAACACCCTCAGCGGACGTGAGACAGCCGAGCAGATCGTTCGCGACGCGATCCGCCGGGCCAGAGAGACAGCCATCTTCTACCAGGGTCTGAAGGGATTCGTCCGGGATGAGGAGAGCCGGACGATGATCGAGACCATGGTTGCCGAGGAACAGCGCCATATCCGCCTGTTGTCTCGCTCCCTGGAACGGTCACAAACGGCACAGCGGCCGACCCGACCATGCGACCTCGCCTGCGTTGCCGGCGCGATGAATTAGCCGGCGAAATCCAAAATCGGATTTTTTCGCGCACTTGGCTCTGGCATAACCAGACGACGATGTTAAAATGGGCAATGGAGTCAGGTGTTATCGTCTCCTGCATTCCATGGTTCGCACCTAGGTATGGCTCGATAGTTCGAGGGGGGCTGACTGTCACGCCGTGACGGAAAGTGAGGAGAGTATACGATGCTATCGACTGCTCGCGGGGCGCATCACGGCCCGAGATCGAGCAGGTTTGAAGAAGTCCGGTCAGGTTGGCTCCACGACATCCTGCAATCCATCCGCTGGATGCACAAGGAGCACGTGAAGGACCTTCGTGAACTCGGATACTCCCCGAAGGAAGCCTTCTGGCTGGATTTTGCGTGCCTGCCTTTTTTGCCATGGGACAAGACCGCCGGTCCCGAAGTGCGTCTGAGCGTGATTCTGAAACTCTACGCGGACATCCACTGCGCGACCGTCGGGCCCGTGAAGTTTACGGACACGCAAGCCTTCCTTGACCTGCTTAAACAGAGATACCGCACGATCCGCGAAAAGATGGCGGAATCGGGCGCGAGAGATCGCGAGGGGACCGCCTGCCAACAAACCAACGCAGGACCCCAGACCCCGGATGCGAAAGAGGCCTTGGCCGGTGTGATCGTGATGCAGACCGCGCGGGAATGGGGCCGTCATCGCACCAGCTTCCCGTGCAGGCTCGTCGAAGACTTCTGAAACCGGGACGGCGCACGACCCTCCAGATAGATCACGCTCGGATGCGGCGATGTGTTGAACGGAAGGCGTTGGTCATGGAAGAACCACGGCACGTTGCGACTCTTGGGGCATTCATCCTCCTGCTGGCGATGGTGGATTGGTGGCCTGTAGGCGCCGGTCTCGCCGCACGTCGGGAAGAGCCAACCCAAGGCGCCAGTCCCAGTTCAAGGTCCGCGTGGGTCCCTCCCTTCGGGTCGGCGATGGAGCAGTGCGGCTGGCGGCTTGGGACGTTCCAGAGCAAGACCGCTCGCGCCCCGGTCGGCTACTATTACCATCTGCCCCCGAACTACGAGTCCGACAAGGATCGCCGATATCCCGTGGTCTACTGGCTTCACGGCCTGGGCGTTGGGCCGGACGGCGCCAATCCGGTCGTGTCGCGCCTGGACGCCGCAATCAAAGCGGGCGCCGCCCCCGCGATGATCCTCGTCAGTTGCACCGACCCGACGAAGCGGAGCTGGTGGACCGACTCCAAGGACGGCCGCGTGCCTGTCGAGACGGTGATCGTGCAGGATCTGATCCCGCACATCGACGCGACCTTCCGCACCCTCGCAACCCGCGAGGGGCGGGCCATCGAGGGCCACTCCATGGGAGGTTATGGGGCCGCGTATCTGGGTTTCAAGTATCCGGATACATTCGGTGTAGTTTCCATCCTCGCCGGCGCGCTGCGATCCCCGGAGACCATCATTGTCAAAGGGGGCCCGACCTTCCGGGCCGTCTTCGGCGCCGACGCCAGGCACGTATGGGCCTGCTCGCCCTGGGTGCTCGTGCAGCAGAATGCCGACCGGATTCGAGGCAGAACCTCCATTCGCATCTGCGTCGGCGAGAAAGACGGGCTCAAGAACCACAGCACGGAATTCCATCAGTTACTCGCGAAACTCGGCATCGACCACTCCTGGTCCATCACCCCGAACGCTACGCACAACCCCGAGGAACTCTTCGCCAACTGGCCCGGCAATCCGTTCGAGTTCTACGCGACCGCCTTCGCTGCTCCATCTGTCTCTACAGCGAAACCGTGACGAGCACGACATCCCTGTCGAAGTCGCGACCGACCGCCACGATCCTGCCAGTCCTATCCGCGGCGACGCTGTGGCCGGCGTAGGTGCACCCTGCCCAGGGGCCGTGCGTGATCTGGCCGATCAAGTTCGTGCCGATCACCGGTGCGTCGCATGTCCTGGCGGCATTCGTGACGACACGTTCGAGTTCCTTGCCGTGCTCGGGCCACTCATCCTCCTGGGCAGCGTAGCCATAGGGCACCAGAACGAGATCGGGCTTGAGTTCCGCCATTCTCGCGAGGATCTGAGGCTCGTGTGTGTCGGCACAGATCAGAACGCCGATCCTGCCGAGCGGCGTCGCCACAACCTGGACCTCGCTCCCAGCCGCATATGGCGGCGTCATCAGCTCGCTGAGCAGGATGATCTTGCGGTGCTTCAGGAGAATCCGACCCTCGCAGTCGATGAGCAGGGCCGAATCGTAGAGATCCTCCCCGGCCTTCTCGTCCAGACCAACGCACAGGAACACCTTGTACCGCCTGGCGATCTCGCCGAGGTACTGCGAATCCTCGCCCGGGATCGGTCGTGCCCGCTTGTGTGCATCCGGGTTCACCCACCCGAGGACGGCCGACTCCGGAAGGCACGCGATCCGGGCCCCGGCCCGTGCGGCCTCCTCCACCGCCAGCTCGATCCGAGCGAGGTTCCCCCGCCGGTCTCCATCTATGCAAACGATCTGACACATCGCAATCTGCATGGCGGGTGTCGTTCTCCACGTTCAAAGAACAGGTCTCAGGGCTGCACCGACCTGTCGTCTCCATCACTCACGACTCTGTCTTTCCAGTCAGGGACGAGAGAACATCCCGTGCGTCCACGACATAGACGTCTCCCCGACGCTTGCTTCTGGACGAGGTCTTGGGAATGAACACGGCGTACAGGATATGGCGATCCCTTCCGCGAAAGCACCCGGGAATCCCCTTGGCCTTCAGATCCCCGATTGCCTTGTCCATCACCTCGTGCGAGGCGGGTCGGTCGGTCCATTTGACCTCTCCCACGAGCAGGTGCTCTCCGTCAAGAGATTCGGTGACGACGTCCCATTCCGGTCCGTCGCCCTGCCAGTACCGCGCCGCCGGCTTCCAGGGGCCATATTGAGCCAGAGGACAAGACCCCTCATGAATGCGTACAACCGCCTGACGGCACAACTCCTCCCAAGCCTCGGCGAACAGCGACGCCCTGGCCTCTCGCCAGAGGCTGCGACGCACCGATTCCGAGGCATGGGCGAGCAGGGCACGATGGGGCGCCACAATGCGGAACCAACAGCGAAACAGGGGATCGGCGATCTTGTAGAGGGATCGTTTGCCGGACTTCTCGGATTCGCCGTAGGGTTGCTCTCGCCGCACCAGTCCGAGATCGACAATCCGCGACAGAGCGTGGCCCAGCGAGGTTGCGGGTTTCCCCAGGCGTCCGGCAATCTCGCTAAGGCGGTGCGCCCCCATGCCGATGACATCCAAGATGGGACGACACGCGGCGGCCGGCGGAAGCTCCTCCAGAAGAAGCCGGTCGGGCTCTCGATGCAGCGGTCCCAGGGGATCGAGCACGCACTCGTCCACCGCACATTCCAGATCCGGGCCATACGGCTCGGCCAGTTCCCAATATCGCGGCACTCCTCCCCAGACTGCGTAGGATTGCACACACGATATGGCGTCCCTGAGATTCAGGCCCTCTCGCAAGAAGCCCGCCCCGAGAGGCCCGATCTCCAGGAGTTCCACCGCACGACCATACAATGGCGACGAGGCGTCCAGCACCAAGCCCTGCATCATCCGCTGGCTGGAGCCGGCAATCGCAACGGCCAGCTTCGCTTGTCGGGCCTCTCCATCGATCCACCGCTGAAACTGGCTGACCAGCTCGGCGCCGGCCTGGACCCAATAGGGGAACTCGTCCAGAACCAGGGGACCCCGCCATCCGGTCGTGCCGGCCTCGCGGGCGATCCGGCGCAGCAACGAGGTCCAGTCGGGATACGTGGCTTCGCCCAGAGTCTCGAAACGAGTGCTCAGGGCCTGCGCCAGATAGGCCCGTTGCACCGTCGGAGCCGATTGATCCCCCACAGCGTACAGGCCGTCGTGTCGCCGGCACCACTCCAGGAGCAGCCGTGTCTTGCCGATGCGACGACGCCCCCATAGGACGGCCAATCCCCCTTCCGCCCTGGCGGCCAAACGGTCCAGCCGCTGCATCTCAGCCTGGCGATCGATGAACTTCATGGGTCACATATTATTCTCTGACAAATAATTGTCAAGACAATAATCATGCGGAAACCCACAGAGGAGCTTGCAGCGGCGCCTACGATGATGTAGACTTCCAGTTGCGGATATGTTGGCGTGTGCAGGGATTTGGAATGACCAAGAGACGCCGATCCATCCTCGTCTGCCTTGTCGCGGTTCTGGTCGTGGCCGGCACAGTCGTGTGGTACGTGGATCGACCGAAGATCCTGTATCGAGTGACCTTCCTGCCGTCGATGGGCGGGGTCGAGACAGATCCGCACGCGATCAACGACTCGGGCCGGGTCGCGGCGGTCGTCCGCGGGGCCGACAGCACGGAGCACGTCGTCCTGTGGGATAAGAGCGACCGGACGGAGGATCTTGCCTCCTTTCCGAAGGGCTATTATGTAGTCCGCTTATGTCTCAACAACGCCGACCAGATCGCAGGAACCGTGTTCGATCCGAATCGCGTGTGGAGTTCCTTCTTCCGCGACGCCGACGGTCGCACCTGTGCGTTGGACGCGCCGGGCGGCGGAGAGGTGCAGATGAGAGCGTTGAACAATCGCGGCCAAGTCGTCGGACACTGGAACCGGCCGCGGGGACCGCACCATGCGTTCCTCTGGGACAAGACCTCCGGCATGCGGGACCTGGGCACGTTCGCCGGCCTGGAGAGCCTCGCGTGCGACATCAACGACAAGAGCCAGATCGTCGGTTTCTACTCGGCCCGGGGGAGTCAGTGGCGAGCCTTTCTCTGCGACCCGAATCTCGGTATGCAGGAACTCGGCCTCTCGCGATTCGGCCCGGATGCCACCTGCTGCATCAACAACCAGGGCTTCATCGCGGGTCAGTTCGGCTCGGCAACGGACGAGTACTATGTCTCCATCTGGACGGCCGGCGCCGGGCCGCAGCGAGTTGGTTCGGCGGGCGGCCGGGACTATCTGCGCGTGTGCGGGCTGGACGACGCAAACCGCTACTTCCTGAATACCCACCACCGGGGCATCCGACTGCTGCGACGGCAACTCGCAGCACGGTGGGAGGCGCACCTGTGGGAGTCGGATCGATACATCCGATGCATCGACAGGCATCTGGGGCGTGCAGGCATCGAGAGCGTGCACGTACGCGGCACGAACAAGGACGGGACAATCCTCGCTCTGCTGGCGACGGGAAGACACCCCCATCCCCAGGCCGCGATCATCGAGCCGATCGAACGGTAGCCGGCTTGTCTCGTCTGAGCGCCAGCAGAGATCCCAGCCTCCGCCCGATCCCACCAACAAGACCGGCTCATCCGGTTCTTGCGTACTTTCGTGATCCGGGCACGCCCGAAGCGGTCGTGCAAGGGAGATTTTCCGCTTTCCGCCAATAGCATGGCGGGAAGGCGGCACGACACGCCGGTGCGGATGCCTTG